>OBXX01000097.1_pt1 | contig 75044 bp, 75 predicted proteins | sample 1495441 | NCBI WGS metagenome assembly OBXX01 (sample SAMEA2580168, study PRJEB22360) | human gut metagenome | biome: human gut; feature: human-associated habitat; material: faeces | place: Denmark | collected 2008/2010 | reverse complement strand
CTCACCCTTTCTTATCATAGAAGAATCCTATTTACAGAGATTTTTTCATAGTCTCATTTTTTTACGCTTCACCAATGATGAAATTAACTGCTTTTTCTGCCTTGCTACTGGCTGATACGATAAACTTGTTGTCATTCTTCAAAACCTGTAACCAATTCTGAATATATGCTGTTGAATTCTTAAAGGTCTTAGGTGTTTCAATTCCTGTAACATTCATCAAGGTTGCACTTCCGATTTCTGCAACTAATTCCTCTTTTGAATAGGTTTCACTTCCAAAACTTGCAACAGCTCCTGTTTCCAGTCTATCAAGTCTGTTCTTATGTCCTGTGCTGTGTGTCAGTTCATGAAATGTGGTGCTGTAATATTCATTAACAAGGTTGTACTGTTCTTTCATCGGTACAACCACTTTATCTTGTAAAGGGCTGTAATATGCTTCATTACTTGCACATTCATTAAAGTCTATGTGTTCACGTTCAACATACATTGTGATGATCTTTTCAGCTTCTTCTATTGGTTCTACTTCTTTAAATGGTACTTCTAAAGGCTTTACACCTTCAACCTGTGAGATATGAAAGACATTGTAATATTTCAGTACAGGTATCTTTCTGACTTCCTTTTCTCCTGTCTCTTCGTTTGCTTCTTCTTTCTGGTATATCTTCCAGAATACAACGATTTCTGATTTTTCACCTTTGCGGACATGACCGCCAAGATCAGTCCATTGTTTAAATGAAGCATATTCACCAGAATGTTTAAGAAGCATTTGATTGATAATGCTATAAGGTTTCTTTGTAATTCTGTTGTATGCTCCTGATCTAACTCCTGTCCACGGTCTTTGCCATCTCCAAGGGATGTTTCCTTTTTCCAGTTCTGCAATGATTCTATCTGTAACCATTTCATATACGTTTATCTTTGTTGCCATTTGCATTACCTCCGTGTGATTTATTATGAGGTAATAGTACACTAAAATGTACTTAAAAGCAATGACAAAAGTACACAAAAATATACTAAAATATTTGTATACTATTGTGTACTGATATTCTGTTAATGTTAATTTTGAGGTGGGACATATTCTAATATATCACCTGGTTGACAATCGAGAATTTCACATAAATACATAATGGTATCAACAGATACATTTGTATCTTTATTTAATCTATTAATAATAGTAGGAGAGATATTATATTTTTCTCTTAGTTCTCTTTTTTTTACATTTTTTAATTCCATTAAATCTCTTAACTTCTGATAACTTATAGATCCTTGATATTGCTTTTCGCGTTCACCCATGACAAAAACCTCCTTATAAAGATATAGTACACGATTGTGTTTTTTATGTCAACAGATACAATTGAAAATCACATTGTACACTTTAGTATACTTTTGACAAAAAATAAAGTATACTTTTGTGTACAATGCCAATTGAAATTAAGTACATAATAGTGTACTATAATATCAACAACAAAACAACAGCAACACACAAGCAACCGGATAGCCGAAAGCTTCCAATACTTGAAACCATATACCTGTGAGACTTCGTAATTAAACAAGTCAATAGTCAGGAAGATGATTCAAGGGTTGCAACATAAGAGATCAATTCACAGGAGGATAAAACATATGTGTAGAACAACTTTGATGCGAATGATTTGCGATGTCCAAACTGAAACGAAAGGAGCCATTTTTTTTAACGGGAAAAACATTCATGATTTGGGCGAGAAATATCGTAATATCTTAGGCTACCTGCCACAAAATTTTGGCTATTATCCTAACTTTACAGCGTATAAATTTTTGATGTATATCTCTGCAATAAAGGGGCTGCCACCTAAAAAAGCCCATAATCGCACAATGGAGCTGTTGCAGGTTGTTGATCTGCTCACACAGAAAAACGAAAAAATCAAAACTTTTTCCGGCGGTATGAAACAACGCTTGGGAATTGCTCAAGCATTACTAAACGATCCCCGTATTTTGATTTTGGATGAACCTACAGCTGGACTTGACCCGAAAGAGCGGGTGCGGTTTAGGAATCTGATTAGTTCTTTGGCAGAAAATAGAATTGTAATTTTGTCCACTCACATTGTTTCTGATGTTGAATATATCGCAAATGAGATTCTGATTATGAAAAATGGCGAGTTAATTCAACATGGTTCTCCAGAAGAAATTTTGAAGCCGATTGAAAAATGTGTTTGGGAATGTGATGTATCTCGAAAAGAGGCCGAAGAATTAGAATTGAACTATGTAACAGCAAATCTGAAACATAATAATGGTGCAGAACGGCTGAGGATTATTTCTCAAGAAGCACCATGCAGAACCGCTTGGAATGTTGATCCAACATTGGAAGATTTGTATTTATACTATTTTGCGGAGGTATCCGAGCATGAATGAAATGATAAAAGCAGAACGAAATAAAATATGTTCGAGAAAGCAAACACGAATGTTGTTTTTAGCTGGTGTGGTTCTTATCGTTGCCTATTTTTTCTTTTTTCAATTTAATTATCAAAATGTTTTCTATGATTATGACCTTGAAAAAATGGCATTAGCAAGCGGTTTTACAGCCATTGAACAACGGAAGGAAGTAGCAGAAATATTTGAAGGAAAACTCTCTCAAAATACATTACTTACTATGCAAGAAAAAATCGACCAAGCAAAACAAGCAACTGTTGGACAAGATGAAAATTCTGCTTTTTCTGCTGTTCATGTTTATCGTGACCAAGCGGCGATTCTGGAATATTTGACAAATTCTGATGGTAGTTTTAAGTCACTCGAAACAGCATATCCAAATAGTCCAACTGTGACTTTAGGATATTGTGATGGCTGGGATAAGCTATTATCTGGAATGGGGAGCATCTTGTCCATAATGATATGTTTAATTGTTGTAATCACTCTATCTCCTGTTTTCTCAGAAGAGTATGCACTTCATACAGATAGCATTATTTATTCGGCTCGGTATGGCCGAACCAAACTCACAACTTCAAAAATTATAGCGGCCTTGGAAGTTGTAATTGGCACATACCTCTTGTATTTACTGCTAAATTTAGTTCTGTATGGCTGTACCTATGGGTTACAGGGGTGGAATGTAAGCATTCAATCTTCATTACATTATGCTTCTTCAATATATAATTTGACCTTTTTGCAAATGTTCTTTATCTCTGTAATATTGAATATTTTTGGGATTGTAGCCTTGACAACTATTACATTGTTTTTAAGTGCTCAAATGAGTTCTCCTGTTACAGCGCTTATTACTTCTTGCGTCATCTGCTTCTTGCCAGTTGTGTTTGATTTTAATGATAGCCTTCCTGTTTTACAAAAAATGCAGGAAATTTGCCCGATTTTTATGCTTCATACAAACGGTATATTTTCTGATATGAAAACATATTTCGGTATGAGCCAGCCGGTCTTTATGATCATCCTTAATGTTGGATTGATATTCGTATTTTATAGACTAACAAAAAATATATCAAAGAAACATCAAGTTACGGGGTAATTTTGATGAAAGAGACAAGTTGGGTTAGTTGTCCTATATGCCATAATAAAACCCGAATAAAAATACGAATTGACACGGAATTAAGGAATTTCCCCTTGTTCTGTCCAAAATGTAAACAGGAAACGCTCATTCATGTAAAGCAACTGAATATATCCGTTATTAGAGAGCCAGACGCATAGACGCAGAGCCGATAACACGCAGGCTAACATGACTGCTGTTATCGGCTTTTCATATTCTTTTAAACCTGCCCCGCCTAATGGGGAAAGAAAAAAACCGTAGCTGGGCAGGTTGATTTTGTGCGCTTACTCTAGATACCCTGGCGGCGGTTTTGAGAAATCAGAGCCGCCGTTTCTTTTCGTCTACGCTAAACCAACGACGACCTAACACCGTGTAAATCCACGGCGGCACATAGGAGGATTGCCGCCGTGTCTATTTTTGCCTTTTTTCACAGTCCCCATGACCTGCACCAGCTAAAAAAAGCCTGTTCCCAGCAGCGGAGCAATGCGGTCAGAAGTATGCACTATACCATGTAACTAAACAGCAAAATATACTCTATTACGCTCGTATGGCTTTATGCCGTCCGGGCGCTTTTTTGTCTCTATGGAGCCGGAACATCGGGTCAGCATGGCCCGAACTTTATCCCCGGTGCCGTTCTCCGCCGCCCCATTCAGATTTTCCCGAAAAAATCTGAATGGAGGAAAGGCAGATGGAAGTTACCATCAATTATAACGGACAAGCTGTGGCCGTGGAGGTCACGCTGGAAGTCTATGAATTTCTTGACCGGGCCGATCACAAAACGGAGAACCTGTTCCATGAACAGCGGCGGCATTGGGATGGCCGGGAGTTTGACGAGTACATCATTACCACCGAGGGTGTAGGAGCCTACGGCGAAACGCCGGAAGAATACCTTTGCCGCAAGGAAACACTGCATGAGCTGATGGCTGTTCTGGACACCTGTACCGAGGCCCAGCGCCGCCGGTTCCTGCTCTATGCGCTTGACGGGCTGAGCCTTGCAGAGATCGGTGTGCTGTGCGGCTGCTCCAAAGTGGCTGTGTATCAAAGTGTGGAGGCGGTCAGAAAAAAATTTATAAATTTCTTTGGGAACAGGCTTAACAAATGACCTGTTTTCTGGCTACCAAGTGAAAGGGATCATTTCCCTTATCTCAGCGAGGGGCGGACAGCGGACGAGCTGCCCGCCTCTCCAATTTTCAGGAGGTAAGCCTATGAAAACAATCAATCTGCGGTGGATGTATCCCCACTACCGGCATGACGAGTTTGTGGATGTTACGGACGAGGTATGGGCAGCGATGTATCAGGCCCAGCGGGAGATGGAGAACTATGAGCGTCGGAAAGTCTACCACCGCGCCTACTACTCTCTGGACGCATACAGCTGGCTGGAAAATTACGCACTGGAACACAGCAGATCGTCGGAAGATATTTTGCTGGAACGAGAAGAAATGACCACCCGCCTGCACCTGATTGCAGCTCTGCCTGCGGCTCTGGCTCATGCCACTCCGACACAGGCCCGCCGTGTTCACGCCTACTACATTGCCGGTATCAAGCAGCCGGAAATCGCCCGGAGAGAGGGTATCCATAGCAGTAAGGTCAGCGTTGCCATCCACCGGGGGCTGCGGAATATGCGCCGCTGCTATGATGACCTTTTTCAAACAGAGTGAGGGCGTGCCTATGCAGACCATAAATCTCAAACAATATTATCCATTTTGCAAAGAGGACATTTTTGTGGAGGTGTCCGATGAGATCGTCGAAGCGTTTCTTCTGGACAAGAGAGCCGAGGGCGCCAGAGATCGCAAGATGTTCCGGTATAAGGCGTTTTATTCCCTCGATTGTAACGATGGAATCGAAAATGCCGCCATCGGCTGGGCGCAGCCATCGCCGGAGGACTACCTGATAGAAAAAGAAGAATTAGCCGAATACGAAGAACTGATACGGCGATTGTACGAAGCCATTTCTTCCCTGCCGCCTATGCAGGCTCGCCGTGTCCATGCCCGCTATATGCTGGGTATGAAAGTGAACGATATTGCCGCAATGGAGGGTATCACGCCATCACAGGCGGGAAAATCCATCCATGCCGCACTGCGGAGGCTGCGCCGGTACTTTGCTCGACAGAAATGGACGGTCAATCTATGAGTATTTCCAAAGAAAAGAGGTGCCTGACATGAACGAAAAAATTACAGCCCACCCCCAAAAAGAAGAACGGGAGAAAGTCCTGAAGGAGATTCGGCAGCTTGAAAACCGAAAGAAGATTTTGGAGAACAAGCAGCGGAATGAAGAACGCAGGGTTCGCACCCGCCGCCTGATTGAGCGTGGAGCCGTTTTGGAGGGGATTTTCCCGTTGGCTCCCGACCTTTCCGGCGCGGAGGTCAAAACATTTCTGATTGCCCTGTCCCATCTTCCGGGGGCTGCGGAATTGACTGCAAACCTGCCAAAATCCGGGGACACGCCATAAGTCCCTTGTTTACAAGGGCGCACTTATACACCGTTGCCGGTGTCGTGCGCCCTGCCGGGGGCTGTTGCGCTCTCCGAGCGCGATGGGGCGCTACACTCCCCAAACCCCTTGTGCGCTCTGCGCAGCCAAACACCCGCTTTGCGTTTGTCCGGCTCCACAGAGCCTGTTATCCCCTCACTGAAAGGAGGTGTTCCCCATAGATTTCTGTCATATCCCCGTCAGTATCATCAAGCGCAGCGCGGGCCGTTCTGCCGTTGCCGCAGCTGCTTACCGCAGCGGAACCAAGCTGACAAATGAATGGGACGGAATGACCCACGACTACACCCGGAAAGGCGGCATTGTCCATGCGGAGATCATGCTGCCTGCCCACGCGCCGCCGGAATTTGCAGACCGATCTATCCTCTGGAACAGCGTGGAGCAAATCGAGAAAGCAAGAGACAGCCAGCTTGCCCGCGAGATTGAAGCAGCCCTGCCCCGTGAACTGTCCGGCGAAGAGCAGCTTGCCCTTGTGCGTGCCTATGTGAAGGACAACTTTGTAGACAAAGGAATGTGCGCCGACTTTGCTATCCATGACAAGGGAACCGGCAACCCTCATGTCCATATCATGCTGACGCTCCGGCCTCTGAAAGAAAATGGACAGTGGGGCGCAAAGTGCCGCAAGGCATACGATCTGGACGAGAACGGCCAACGTATCCCGGACGGGAAAGGCGGCTGGAAGAACCACCGGGAGGACACCACCGACTGGAACGACAAAGGAAATGTGGAGATTTGGCGGGCAGCGTGGGCGGCCTACACCAATCGGGCGTTGGAATCTGCCGGCAGACCGGAGCGCATTGACCATCGCAGCTACAAGCGGCAGGGCATTGATAAGATCCCCTCTGTCCATCTGGGGCCAGCCGCCAGCCAAATGGAAAAGCGCGGCATCCGCACCGACAAGGGCGAAGTAAACCGGCAGATCGCCGCCGACAACAAGCTGCTGAAAGAAATCAAAGCCCGCATTACCCGTCTTTATCGCTGGTCGAAAGACGAAGCGGAAAAACCACAAACACAGCAAAGCAGCTTGACCGCCTTGTGGGAGGCCCAGCAGCAGTTGGACGCTCCCCGCACCCGCACCGGCAAAATCCGGGCTTTGCAAGAAAGCGCTGCACTATTCAGCTTTTTGCAGGCAAACGGCATCCAGTCTATGCAGCAGCTTCATGAAAAAATCGCTGATATGAACAGCCGTTACTATGACCTGCGCGGAAAGATCGTCAAGGCTGAGCGCCGGATCACTACCCTTACCGAGCGCGGGGAGATGTGGGAACAGTACAACCAGTACAAGTCCATCCACAAGCAGCTTGCCAAAGTAAAGCCGGAAAAACGGGAACAGTTTGAACAGCGCCACAGCCGGGAACTGATCCTCTATGACGCAGCGGCCCGGTATCTGAAAGAACTGAAAGACAACGGCGAGGCAATCACCCCGAAGGCATGGCAGCGGGAAATCGACCAGCTGACCGCCGGAAAGCAGACGGATACGCTTGCCATGAAATCAATGCGGGAGGATTTGAAAGCAGTGGAACGGCTCCGCAAAACCGCCGAGCAGTTGTCCCGACAGGAACGGGACAAACCTCACGACCGGGAACCGGAGCGGTAAGGGCTACCGCGTTTTGGCGTACTCCTTTTAGGTGCGTCGCGTTTCACGACACCCTTTTGCACACAGAAAAACCGCCGTACAGGTTTCCCCATACGGCGGCAGTCGGTTTATTTGCCGAACAAGTCGCTGTGTGTGCCGGTGCGGGCCAGCGTCAGCACCAGAACATCATCTTCTATGCGGTAGACAAGCAGCCAGTCCGGGAGAATATGACATTCCCGATGGCCTGCCCAATCGCCGGACAGGTCATGGTCACGGTTCTTATCCGGCAGCGGTTCGCCCATCGCCAGCAACGCTACGACCTGCTCCAGCAGCTCGATCTCTAAGCCACGCTTGATGGCTCGTTTGTAGTCTTTTTTGAAACTGGTCGTGTACTTGACGGTATATTTGGTTTCTTTCATCTTTTCAGGTCAGCAAACAACTCGTCAAGGTCATTGTAGCCCTTTACAGACGGGTCTTTTGCAATCCTTTCCGCTTCCAGCATGGCAGCAACCGTTTCTTTGTTCGGCTGTTCCAGCCTTACTTCAAAGGGAATGCCGCCTTCACGAAGCGACTGGCGCACAAAGATGTTAAATGCCGTAGTCAGGTTCATGCCAAGTTCAGTAAACAGTGCGTCCGCTTGCGCTTTCAAATCTGCGTCCATGCGGATACTGATGTTTGTGGTATTTCCAGCCATACGATCAACCCCTTTCTGCTGGCAATTATAGTATATGCCATTTGCACGAAGAAAACAATACTTTGCACGAATATTTAACAATAAATTCATTTAAGGAGGTTACCAACTTTATGAAAGAAATCATTTATGAAGAACAATAAGTCTGAACCTATCCCCGTCATGGATTACCGCCAGTACCGCAGAGTGCGGAGGCTGGTGCATGAGTGCTGTAACTACATCGACGGAAACTGTATCGCCCTGGACGATGGGGAGGAATGTGTCTGTGTCCAGTCTATTTCCTACTCCCTGTTGTGCAGGTGGTTTCGGGCGGCGGTATTGCCGCAGGACAAGGAACTGGAAACGGCGCTGTTCCACCGGCTGAATGCGAAGAAGTGCACCGTATGTAGGGCGCTGTTTACCCCCGGTTCCAACCGGGCCAAATACTGCCCGGAATGTGCCGCACGCATGAAGCGGGTCAACGCCGAAAAGCGCAAGCGAAAACAACGGGAGAAATGTCACGCTTTAGGGGCTGAAAAACCCTTGTAAATCAAGGCTTTTTTCGAGGGTGTCAAAGGCAGGCTGATAGATTTATCCTCTGACCCCTAAAACGGCCTTAAAATGCGTATAGAATCCCCAGAGAACCCCCAAGGAGGAACCCTATGTCAGACAACCGAAAATATTATTACCTGAAACTCAAAGAAAACTATTTTGACGATGATTCCATCGTGCTGCTGGAAAGTATGCAGGATGGTGTGCTGTATTCCAACATTCTGCTCAAGCTGTATCTGAAATCGCTGAAACATGGTGGACGGCTCCAGCTTGACGAGGACATCCCCTACACGGCGCAGATGATCGCCACCATTACCCGCCAGCAGATCGGCACTGTGGAGAGAGCCTTGCAGATCTTTTTGAAGCTGGGTCTTGTGGAGGTGCTGGACAGCGGCACATTCTACATGAGCAACATCGAACTTTTAATCGGCCAGTCCTCTACCGAGGCTGAGCGAAAGCGGGCTGCGAGGCTCCAAAATAAGGCTCTTTCTGCGCCCCGGACAAACGGCGGACATTTGTCCGACATTCGTCCACCAGAGATAGAGATAGAGTTAGAGAAAGAGATAGAGATAAAGAGAGAGATAGAGAAGGGACACCCCGTCCGCGCCTATGGCCGTTACCAGAATGTTTTCCTGACGGACGGGGAACTGGCAGACTTGCAGGCCAGCTTTCCCACTGTATGGGGCCAGTACATCGAAAAGCTGTCCGAGTACATGGCCTCTACCGGCAAGCGGTATCAGAGCCATGCCGCCACCATCCGGCGCTGGGCCGGTGAGGACGCGAAGAAAGCGGCCCCGCCCACCCGCAACCGGGATTACAGCGTAAAGGAGGATGAAACCGTATGATGGAGATTACCGCAGAAATCCGGGCGCTGATCGACAAGGCAGCCGCCGGTGTGGAACTGGCCGGGGACGAGTACATAGACCTGGTAGACGGCCTCATTCACTGTAAGAAATGCGGCGGCCAGAGGCAGACTGTTGTGCCATGCTTTGGAAAACCAGGCTACTTCATGCCCCGCTGTATCTGCCAGTGCCAGCGGGAGGCCGAGGAACAGCGCAAGACTGCTGAAGAACGGCAGCGCCGCATGGAGCGTATCAAACGCCGAAAGGCACAGGGCTTGCAAGACCGTTATCTGTATGACTACACATTTTCCAATGATAACGGGCAAAACCCATTGATGGACAAGGCTCACGCCTATGTGGAGAACTGGAAAGAGGCATATAAGAGCAATATCGGGCTTTTGCTATTTGGAGATGTGGGAACCGGCAAGTCTTTTTTCGCCGGATGTATTGCCAATGCTTTGCTTGACCGGGATGTGCCGGTGCTGATGACGAACTTTCCCACCATCCTGAACCGTCTGACGGGAATGTTTTCCGAGGACAGGTCGGAGTTTATTGCCAGCTTTGACGAGTATGACCTGCTTATCATTGACGATCTGGGAGTAGAGCGCAGTACCGAATATGCTATGGAGCAGATGTTTTTCGTCATTGACAGCCGCTACCGCAGCCGCAGGCCCATGATCATCACCACCAACCTGAAGCTGGCCGAACTCAAAAACCCGCCTGACCTGGCACACGCCCGTATCTATGACCGTATTTTGGAACGGTGCGCGCCGATTCTCTTTGACGGGAAGAATTTCCGGGAAGAAAATGCCGGTGCTACCCGACAGACAGCAAAAGACATTGTAAACAGTAAGCACGACTGATTTTTTACCGGCGGCACAGACCCGTTCGGAGAAAGGAGCGCCATGAACAAAGAACCCCATACTATGCAGGTGGCAGACGCCGTTACTGCGTCCAGAGCGCCGGAAAACACGCCAGCGATGGTAAAGAAAATCGGCAAGACAACCTATAAGGTTCATGTCCATTTCAGCCAGACCAGCACAGAAACCATGAGCGATAAAATCAAGCGTATGCTCAAAAATGAAATTCAGCAGATGTGACAGACTGATAAACGAAGCCGCCTTGTGCTAAACTGATAATGGTACGCACCAAAATTTTTGTCAAGGAGGACACGAAAATGCTTTACACAGAAAAAGAGAAGCATGAAATTGAACGAGTAAAGGAGGTCTTTGCGGAACATCTGCGGCAAAGCCCTGATTTTGAACTGCTCTGGTCGGACAAGGTAGGCTATGTCTGGCTGACGATTGGCGTCAATCCGCTTTATGTGGATACTGGCATTAGGATAGAATCAGCTGCTGATCTCTGCGGCAGGTGTTTGGATGATGTTGCTACGGATGTTTTATATATGACAGGCAACGATCATGCACTGGAGAAAGCCGATCCGCTGGAATTGGCCGAAATCAAGCGGCGCTGGGAGCCATATATCAACCAGCTGCCAGACTATGCGTATCTCTGCAAAGACCTGCTGAACGGAAAAATGTAATCTATCAAACGAGGTGTCAGGAGCCATACGGTGCTTCTGGCACCTTTTTTGTGGATTTTTTGTGAATTTGATTAAAAAGTCCTTGACAATTTGTCTCTGGCAAGACAGCCAAAAGCATTTTGATTTCCTGCGGTGCAAGACTGGCTCCCTTTGATATTCCCCAGCTTCGGGAGATCATGTCTTATGACGAGCTGGAGCTTGATAAGCTGGGGGACGAAAAATCGGCGCTGTTCTTCCTTATCAGCGACACGGACACCACCTACAACTTTTTGGTTGCCCTTGCTTTCTCGCAGATGTTCAATCTTCTGTGTGAACGGGCTGACAACACCTATGGCGGGCGTCTGCCCTACCATGTGCGGGTGCTGTGGGACGAGGCTGCCAACACCGGGCAGGTGCCGGGGCTGGAAAAGATTGTGGCCGTCATTCGCTCCCGGGAGATCAGCCTGACGCTCTTTTATCAGGCTATGAGCCAGTGCAAGGCATTGTACAAAGACCATTCCGAAACCATCATGGGAAACATGGACAGCATCGTGTTCCTCGGAGGCCGGGAGGCTTCCACCCTAAAGGATATTTCGGAAAACTGGCTGGGCAAGGCCACCATCTCTATGCAGACCGAGGGCCGAAGCCGGGGACAGTCTGAAAGTTACAGCCAGAATATGCAGCGGCTTGGCCGGGAACTGATGACCACCAGCGAGATCACCACCATGCCCGGGGATAAATGTATCTTGCAGCTTCGGGGGCTCCCGCCCTTCCTGTCCCCGAAGTATGACTTGAAAAAGCACCCGAATTACAAGTACACAGCCGAATTTGATAAAAAGAAAAACGCCTTCCGCTTGGAAAGCCTGTTCCGCCACCGGCCATTGAGACTAAAGCCGGAGGACGAATACACGGTGTACGAAGTGGACGGCTCCGACACGGACGAAGAAGCTGACCTGTTGAATTTCGATGATCTGGACAGCGACGAGTTTGTGTAACTTCGGGCCATGATGACCCGAAGCGCCGCCGATGTGGGCGGCTTTTTTTGTACCCAAAACCATCAAACAAACAAAATGGAGGAACGTATATGGAATTTTTCAATCAGGCAATCGACATTCTTAAAATTCTGGTCATGGCTCTTGGCGCTGGTCTGGCGGTATGGGGCGTCATCAACCTTCTGGAAGGTTATGGGTCGGACAACCCTGCGGCAAAAAGCCAGGGCATTAAGCAGCTTATGGCTAAGTAGATGTAATCAAGAAAAGAAAGGAAAAGCACAATCCAGACGGAACCGGCGATTGTGTCAAGAAATGTTTGTGGAATAGCAAGAACTTTGTTATAATGGGAACAGGAACCCCGGAACCGGGAGGAAGGCAGGAGGATAAATGCACATAAGCTATAAACCCCTCTGGCATACGTTGGTTGAGCGCAATATGAGGAAAGAGGACTTGCGGATTGCCGCAGGTCTTACCACAAATATGATAGCCAATATGGGTAAAGGCAAAAACATCAGCATGGAAACGCTGGTTCGTATCTGCGAAGCCCTGAATTGTGGTATCTTAGATGTAATCGAATTAGAGAAGGACGATGAATAATAGCTATTGCTATCTTTCACAAAACACCATAAGAAAAGTTTTCTTTTAATGCCGGGAGTGAAACTACCTACTTCGCCCCGGCATTTTACCTGTAAAAAAAATTTTTTGAAAAAAGTGAACCGCATACAAAGTCATGGCGAATATAGGGTGAACGGGCAATGGAGGTGAAACATTGGACGCAAGAGAAATCGAGAAATGTATTGATGAGTTCGGTACAGATATATATAGATTTTGCCTGAAACTCTGTATGGACAAATCAGAAGCAGAGGACTTGTATCAACAGACTTTTCTAAAAGCGTTAGAAATGGAATGGACACTTGACTGGGGGCAAAATCCCAAAGCACTGTTTTTTTCCTTGACGCACAATCTTTGGAAAAGCGATAGACGAAAGCAGGCCCGCCGAAATATGATTGCTCCATGTAGTAATTTGGATGATGAAGCAGAAGCAGTCTTACATTCCGACGAAAGTATTGAAGAAAGCTACTTGCAGAAAGAATTGATTTCAGAAGTTAATCGGATTATTGAAACCCTACCAGAAAAAATCCGAATACCGCTGACACTGTTTTATCTTTCTAATTGTTCCGTAGAGCAAATATCAACAATCATTAAGAAACCGCCCGGAACGGTAAAAAGCCGATTGTTTAAGGGAAGAAGTCTGATTAAGAAAAGATTGGAGGAAGCGGGATATGAAAAATGACCTTTTCAATACAGAAATTGATGAAATCATCCGGGCTTCTATGAAACTGGCTGACGAACCAGACCCGGAGTTGAACAACAAACTGAAAGCGACATTGTATCAAAAGGAAACGGCAATGCGAAAGCAACCCGCCACACGCGGTTTTTCTCTTTGGTATTTGCCGATGATTTTGAACTTAGTTACATTTATTATGCTGGCAGGTGTAGCACTAATAGTAATCAGCAACACTTATTTATCTTACTTTGCTGCTGGTATCTGTTTCTACATTGGACTGGCAGGCGTTTTGCTTACCATCGTTGGTGTTAAAAGGACAAATATGAAAGAGGATATAACAATCCGTGTTGAGAAAAGAGGTGCATTAGCGTGAATCATACAAAAAAGAACAAACTTCCGCTTTATATCGGCATTCCAGTTATTCTACTGTTAATTTTCCTGCGGTTTGGACTGTATTTTCTGAAAAGCGATGGCTTTAGCGGCCTTTCCATGCTGCTTCCCATTCTGCTTCTTTGCTTTATTCTTTTCGCCCTATGTACTTGTGGCTTCTTTGCAGCATGGGTATATCAGGATTGTAAAAAGCGGGGCGACGACCCGGTATTGTGGGCGATTGTAGTTTTTATCACAACTCCTTTTATTGGCTTGCTGATTTATTTTCTGCGCCGTTCAGAGATAAAAGCAACGTGTCCTGCCTGCGGGCATCGAATTTCATTGAAAGCAAAATATTGTGAAGAATGCGGAACGCATATTGAAAACAAGGAGAATAATGGCGTTATGGTTAAACAGGAAACCCACCACTTAAAATTTATTGTTGCCGGTATTATCAGTATGGTGCTTATGTTGGTCTGCCTGACAGGGTTTATTGTCAGTGCTGCTACCGGAAATGGTGTAAATACGGATGTTACATCGAACGACCGAGTTTGGAATTTGGGAACAATCAGCATGAATTATGACACTTATCTGAATGGTGTTTGGAAGTTGGATTTTAGAAGTGCCAGTGATGGATTTGTGAAAGAACAAAACATGATGGTAGATGACGCAGAAACTCAAATGCTTCACGCTGATATTTCTTGCGAAACGGTGCCTGATGGAGCATCACTTACTTTGTGGCTGGTGCAGGGTGATGTATCAAAATCCTTTGATGTCACAAATCTTTCCGACCCCTTAGAGTATTCTTTGAGTGAATTTGAAAACGGGAAAATCCATGTAAGATTGCAGATCAATGGTGTGGAAGATACCATTTCAGAAATCTATGTGAAATAATAAGTTTGACCGATAAGCTGAAAAACTGAATAAAGAAAGCCAAAGCTGCCGTTGCAGGAACACCCATTCCCACAACGGCAGTTTTCATTTTCTCTTGCGCCGGAAGTTGAAGGGGCTGTTTTTAATGTTCGGCGCTTTTGACAATATCTTTTTCAATATCTTCTGTTCATCCGGCGGCAGCTTGTAGAAATCAACGCCGAGCATATTGAAAATGACCGCCCACACCTTTCCGAGATAATCCCCGGAGGATTGAATGGCTTTCCGAATATCCATCGCCACTTTCTTTGCGGCAGAGTAATCCGGCGTACTGTCAATGTCATGCTCATGGGCTTTCCGTATGTCATGGAGAATGGCGTCCCATGTTTTGTGCGTCACATGACAGAAGAAATCTTCTTCCTTTACCTCTGCGGCAAGGATAGTCTTTGAATAGAAATCATCTTCCGCCTGCTTGTATTTCTGGATGATGGTCTGCCGCTGTTCTTCCAAAGACTCATAAAGGGTGCGAAAGGTGGAGGTTGCATGGCCGTCTATGTATATCTCCGTGTCGGTCATAAGCTGCTCAAATTTATCATTGGTAGCAATCTCACACAGGAGCCGGTTATTGATACGGCCACTCTTTAGCAGCGCCACCATTTCATCATTCAGGTGCAGTTCCATCAGGGGCGTGTTTATCTGCTCCCGGTTTTCTGTCCGGCAGAACAGGTAATCAAGAGATACCTCATAGAAGTCGGCCAGCGTGATAAGATTGCCGTGGTTGATTTCCTTATTGTCGTTGGCTTCATAGCTGGCGAGGGCTGACTTTGAAATGCCGGTTTGCTGCGCCAGTTCTTCCAGATTTAAGCCCTTATCTTTGCGTAACTCCCAAAGGCGTTCCTGTATGGTAGTTGCCCTCAGCATAGGGCGCTCACTCCTTTCCGGCGGCTGTTTTCCTGCCGCTAACTGGATTATACCATACTTTCCATAATCGTGGAATTTTCCGTTTTTCGCCCCGAAATCCTACTTTGTGGATATACGGCACAGGGAACAAAAATGGTCTATGATACAGGTAGTTCATCGATGGATTATTCCAATCGAATGACCGGCCTGTATGGGATATGCTCCCCGGCGATGTAGCGCAACGACTTGCGGCAGGGAAATGGAGGAACCCTGACCGCAACGAGCGTACCAAAGGGAGCGAAACGCCGTTGTGAGAGCCAGGGGCAGGAACGACATCAGGGAGAACCGGCGAAAATGAACACCGAATTGATACCGAAACACAACAATCCGATAGGGCATAGTCTACCCTATCCGTAATACTACGGGGGATTTCCGGGCGGTTCTATGACCGCTTTTTCCTTGAAAATCGCCCCGAAACACGACACTAAAATCTGCTATCCGTCTATTGCGGCTGTTACGGCTGAAATGGGCGGATTTTTGTTTAAGGAGGCACTATGCCGAGAATGCCGAAAAAGAGGAAGCTGGAGCTGTCCTTCTTCCTCAATGAACGGGGGCGGGTAACGTACAACGACCTTTGCCGGAAATGCCAGCGCACTTGCAAGCAGAGTTTCCGGGCGGTCATTGTGGACTGCCCCCATTATCTTTCCAAACGCTCAAAACGAAAAGTAAAGGAGGACACCGATTGAATGGAAGTTGAGTTTATGACCGCAGACACCGCCCTGCCGCCCTGTATGCCGCTGCCGAGAGCCATGCTGCGGCTCCCGATCAGCAGCACCGCCAAGGTCATGTACGCCCGGATGTTGGATATTGTTTTCCTGTCCGGAATAGAGGACGCCAACGGGATTTTATTTATCCATTTCCCCATCGTGGAACTGGCGGCGGCACTTGCCCGCAGCACCATGACCGTGAAGCGTTCCCTGAATGAATTGGAGGACGCCGGACTGATACTGCGGGTGCGTCAGGGCTTCGGGGAACCCAACAAAATATATGTACTCATTCCCAAGAAGGAGAACAGCCGCCCATGAATGAAAAACTGGAAAAACTCAATCAGGAGATAGAAGCCACGGAAAAGAAGCTACGGAGGGCACAGCATGAAGAAAAGATATTGGAACACCAGATAAAGACGCTGACACGGAAGGAACGGACGCACCGGCTTTGCACCAGAGCCGCCATGCTGGAAAGCTACCTTCCCCACCCGGAAGCCATCACGGATGAACAGGTCAGCGTATTTTTGAAGCTGCTGTTCCACAAAGACAGCACCCGTCAGCTTATGGAAAAAGTATTCGCCGGAAACAGTACAGAGAAGGAGGGCGCAGAATGAAGATGGATTTTTCAAAAGATGAGCTGGCTATGGTCTATCAGTACGCCGCCGGTACAAAAGAGGACACCCTTGCGGGGCTAAAAGAAATCGTGCCCGTTATCCGTGACTGGCAGACAAGGGAGATTGTGGAGAGTACCATCCGAAAGCTGGACGCCATCCCGGAGCCGGAGTGTCGCCGCTTTATCGCTGACACGAAGCAGCGGTTTATCCAGAAGCGGGACAATTCCATCCGGCGCAGGCTTGCCGAAGCCAAGGCACAGGCGAGGACGGAAAAGCCACATCCCAAGAGAAAAGAGCCAGACCGGGAACGGTCATAATCGCTTCCAGAGCCGCAGTCCGTGGACTGCCCCTCTGAAAGAGGGCGCAACTATACACCGGTCAAGCCGGTGCGTTGCGTCCTGCCGGAAGCCCCTTGCAGGGAGCAGATGATTTCCGCAGATTTTCAATCTGTTCCAATCATCACAGGGGAAGCTACACTTCCCCTGCGCTGGCTGCCGCCAGCTACCCCTTTGTGGACTTGCTGACCGGAAACACCTTGCGCTGCAAGCTGTTCCCGGCCAACAAGTTTATCCAAAGCCAATCACAAATACATTTTCAAGATTATTTTCAAACCGTCTCATTGCATGGAATAGTCTGCTCCACTATAATTACGATAGGAGGTGTTGAGAGATGGCGAATGAGGATAAAAAAGATTTTAATGCCATGTTGCACGATAGCAAGGATATGCCTAAATTTCAGACCATTACCGACCAGAAAAGCATTGAGAAATATGGCGGAAGCAGAATGTACTTTGCCCCACCAATCGACTATGATAAGGTGATGAAACTAATTCCTTATGGCAAAGTAATCACTGTCGGAAAAATCCGTGAATATTTTGCCGAACTGAATGGAGCGGATTTCACAGAGCCTATCACAGCAGGAATTTTTGTATCTATTGCAGCATGGGCGAGTTACCAGCGTTCCGAAGATGAAACCCCGTATTGGCGAACCTTAAAGGCAAACGGAGAATTGAACGCAAAATATCCCGGCGGTATAGAAGCACAAAAGGAAAGGCTGGAAGCAGAAGGCCACACAATTATCCAGAAAGGACGTACTAATATAAAGTATTTCGTAAAGGACTATGAAAGCGTTCTTTTTGATTTGAGATAGGAATTTTGAGTTGCAAAATATCCCATCATCGGGCCACCCTGACCCGAACTTTCAAAACTGAATACCAGCCGCCCATCGGCGGCACCACCGAGCAGGAAATCATGGAACGGTTTCCTGCTTTTTCTTTGCCCGGACGCCGGGAGAAAGGAGGTCACAATCCGTCATGCCACCATGCCCGCACTTTGACCTGAAAATCGTCCAGCGCAGCAAACGCCAGTCTGCTGTCGCTGCCGCCGCCTACCAGAGCGGGGAACGGCTGTTTTCCGAATACGACCAGAAGCAGAAATACTATTCCCATAAAAGCGAAATCGTCCACACCGAAATCATGCTGCCGCCCCACGCCCCGCCGGAGTACGCAGACCGCAATACCTTGTGGAACGCCGCCGAAGCCATCGAGAAACAATGGAACTCCCAGCTTGCCCGGAGACTGGTGCTTGCCATACCGAGGGATATTCCCACGGAGCAGCAAGCCGACCTTATCCGGGACTATTGCCGGGAGTTTTTTGTTTCCAAGGGCATGATTGCCGACTTTGCCATCCATGACAAGGGGGACGGCAACCCCCACGCCCATATCCTCTTTACCATGCGGGGGATGGACGAACAGGGCAGGTGGCTCCCCAAGAGCCGGAAGGTCTACGACCTTGACGAGAACGGCGAGCGTATCCGGCTTCCGTCCGGGAACTGGAAAAGCCACAAGGAGGACACCGTAGACTGGAACGACCAGAAGTACGGGGAGATATGGCGGCAGGCGTGGCAGGACACGGCGAACCGCTATCTGGAAGCCATCGGCAGCCCGGAACGGCTGAACCTGAAATCCTATGAGCGTCAGGGGATAGATAAAATTCCCACCGTCCACATGGGGCCAGCGGTCAGCCAGTTGGAGAAGAAAGGCATACAGACCAACATCGGCAACCTGAACCGGGACATCAAAGCCGCCAATTCCCTCATGCAGTCTATCCGGCAAATGGTACGCAGCTTAAAGGGCTGGCTGTCCGGCCTGAAAGAGAAAAAGGCGGCGCTGCTGGAAGCACTGGAACAGGCAAAGGAGCCGACCATCCCCGAACTGCTTTCCCGGTATCTGGATAAACGGAGCGAGGAACGTACCAGCTGGACTTCCAAGGGGAAGCTGAAAGGCACTGTTGGCGATTTCAACAAGGTCATGGAAGCCCTTGATTTCCTGCGACAGAAAGAGATTTCCACCGTGGAGAGCCTTGACACCTATCTGGATAAGGTCAGCGGGGAGATACTTTCCGCCAAGACCGACATCCGAAAATCGGAACGCCGGATAAAGGCCATCGACACCACCCTTTCCCATATCGCCAACCACGGAGCCTACAAGGAGGTTTACAAGAAATACGCTTCCATCGGCTGGAAAACCCGGAAGGAGAAATTTGCCGCCGAACACCGGGAAGAACTGGACGCCTACCTTGCCGCCAAACGTTTTTTCAAAGCCCATCAGGAGGAACTGCCCTTTGATACGAAAGAGTTGAAGAAGGAACGGGAGCAGCTTTCCGGGGAATTATCGGAAAAGAATGAGGGCTTGCAGGCGGTTCAGGAGGATATGAAGCTGCTGCGGGATGTGCGCTACTGGATAAACCATGTACTGCCGCCCGACCAGCGCCGGGTTGTGCCGGAGCCGGGAAAGAAGCCGTCCATCAACGAACAATTAAGCTGGAAGATTGAGGGCGCAAAACAGCGGGAAGAACAGAAACGCCAGCAGCCCCGCCGCCAGCAAAAACAGGATATGGAACTTTAACCCATCAGGCGCTTGCCATTTTCCCCGTGAGAATGACAGGCGCTTTTCTTGTATCAGGAGGATTTGCCTATTGAACGTATTTGAAGCCGTGAAGCAGTCTGTTACCACCCGGCAGGCCGCCGAGCATTACGGTGTCCGGGTGGGAAGAAACGGGATGTGCGTCTGCCCCTTCCATGACGATAAAAACCCCAGCATGAAGGTTGACCGGCGCTTCCATTGTTTCGGCTGTCAGGCAGACGGGGATGTGATTGACTTTGTTTCCCGTCTGGAAAATGTCAGCCCCAGGGAAGCCGCCCTCATGCTCGCGCAGGACTTCTCCATCCCCTATGAGGACAGGGAGCCACCCGGCAGGAGCCGCCGCCCCCAGCCCCGGCAGGAAAGCCCGGAGCAGCAATTCAAGCGCATGGAGCGGTATTGCTTCCGGGTACTGTCCGACTATCACAATCTGCTGCGCCGCTGGAAGCGGGACTATGCCCCCAAGACGCCGGAGGAAGAATGGCACCCGCTTTTCGTGGAAGCCTTGCAGAAACAATCCCATGTGGAATATCTGCTGGATGTGCTGCTGTTCTCCGACATGGAGGAACAGGCTACCCTGATTGCCAGCTACGGAAAGGAAGTGAGGAACCTTGAGCGGAGAATGGCAGACCTTGCCGCCAGAACTGCGGCAGGCCGTAGAACAGACCATACAAGAAGCCCCGCCACCCCGGAACGTTGAGGAAGTAAAGGCCATGCTGGAAAGCACCGAGAAAGGCGGCGTGCGGAACAGTATTCAAAACTGCCTGACCGTATTCCAGTATGACCCCGAACTTTCCGGGGCGGTTGCGAAAAATCTCCTGACCGAGCGCATTGACCTTCTAAAGCCCATTGGCAGGAAACGCAGAACCGGCAGCAAGGCCATGACCGACACGGACATGAAATATATCCGGCTGTATCTGGAAAAGACCTACGGCCTGACCAGCGAGAAAAAGATAGCGGACGCCGCCGATCTTGCGGCAGACGCCAACAGCTACCACCCCATCCGGGACTACCTAAGCGGCCTTGTATGGGACGGGAAAGAGCGTATCCGCTATTGCCTGCGGCACTTTCTGGGAGCCGACACGGACAACTACACCTTCCAATCGCTGCGGCTGTTCCTGCTGGGAGCCATCCACCGGGCGTTCTGCCCCGGCTGTAAATTTGAGGTCATGCTTTGTCTGGTGGGCGGTCAGGGAGCCGGGAAGTCCACCTTCTTCCGGTTGCTGGCCGTAAAAGACGAGTGGTTTTCCGATGATTTGCGGAAGCTGGACGATGATAACGTGTACCGCAAGCTGCAAGGCCACTGGATTATCGAAATGTCGGAGATGATTGCCACCGCCAACGCCAAGAGCATAGAGGAAATCAAGTCATTTTTAAGCCGCCAGAAGGAGGTCTATAAAATCCCCTACGAAACCCACCCGGAGGACAGGCTGCGGCAATGCGTGTTCGGCGGCACTTCCAATGCGCTGGACTTCCTGCCCCTTGACCGTTCCGGGAACCGGCGCTTCCTGCCGGTCATGGTCTACCCCGAACGGGCCGAGGTACACATTTTGGACGATGAAGCCGCTTCCAGAGCCTATATCGAACAGGTATGGGCGGAAGCCATGACAACCTACAAAAGCGGCGATTTTAAGCTGTCTTTTACCCCCGAAATGATACAGTACCTCAAAGAACACCAGCGGGATTTTATGCCGGAGGACACCAAGGCCGGGATGATACAGGCGTACCTTGACCGCTACACCGGCAGCGCCGTATGCTCCAAGCAGCTTTTCAGGGAAGCCCTGAACCGCCCCTTTGACGAGCCGAAACAATGGGAAATCCGGGAAGTCAACGACATCATGAACCACGGTATCACGGGATGGAAGTATTTCTCCAATCCCCGGATATTTGAAGGGTACGGCAGGCAGAAGGGCTGGGAACGGGAAGCCCCGGCAACGGGCGCTGACAACGGGCGTGAAAAAACGCCGGACGGATTTGTGGAAGTCACGGAGCAGATGGAGCTTCCCTTCTGAAAAATCCGGGGAAATCACAGCCGGTTGCCGACCCCGTTGCTATCCCGTTGCCGGGCCGGTTGCCGGGAAAAAGCCCGTAACTGCGGGCTTTTCTCCCCTCTGACAACCAAAGCAACAGAAAAATAAAAGAAAAAGTAATAAATAACCAAACCGCCAGACAGAGATTGTTTTCGAGGTTTTTTGAAGCCCGTTGCCGGACTTCGTTGCCGACCTTCTCCTGTCTGGCTTATTTCATTTATGGAGGTAACTGCCTATGGCAAAAAACAAAACTGAAATCCATGTCACAACGGTATTTGACGGCGAACTGGACGCTACGGACGTTTTCGTGAGCCTGATTGCACAGAAATACAGCCAGAGAAATGATAAAGAATATCTTGCGAAAAAGCAAGATTTAGAGTATAATAAAGACAAGGTTCAGAGTGACCGTGTTCCGTCTGGATTGTGCGGGTAACGGTTATGATGAACGGATTTGAATATACAGGCGTAGACGCAATACTGGCAGGCAGCTTCCGGGCGGCTATCTATTGCAGGCTTTCCAAGGACGATGACCTTGACGGGGAGAGCGCCAGTATCGCAAACCAGCGGGCTATGCTGGAAACCTACTGCGAGAAGCAGGGATGGGAGGTTGTTGCAGTCTATCAGGATGATGGCTATACGGGGCTGAACATGGAGCGCCCCGACCTGAAACGGATGTTGAAAGCCATCGAGCGCAGGCAGATAAACCTTGTGGTCACGAAAGACCTGTCCAGACTGGGCAGGAATTACTTGCAGACCGGCTTCCTGATTGAAGATTTCTTCCCCCGCAACGGCGTGCGGTATATCGCCATGAATGACGGTATCGACACCATGCGGGACAACAACGACATAGCGCCGTTCAAGAACATCCTCAACGAGATGTACAGCAAGGATATTTCCAAGAAGGTTCATTCCTCTTATCTGCTGAAAGCGCAGAAAGGCCAGTTTACCGGCTGCCTTGCCCCCTTTGGGTATCGGAAAGACCCGGAGGACAAAAACCATCTGCTGATTGATGAGGAAACGGCTCCCATTGTCCGGCGTCTGTTTGCGTGGGCGCTGGAAGGACACGGCCCCAACTACATCCGGCGCAGGCTGGAAGAAGAAAAAATCCCATGCCCGACCTACTGGAACCGGGTACGGGGGCTGCGGAACGTGTCAACCAAGTGGGAAAAGAAAGACCCGGTAAACGGGCGTTATATGTGGGACTTCTCCGTGATTAAGGACATCCTGATGAACCCCGTCTACACCGGCGCTATCGCTTCCCAGAAGAAGGAATACCGCTTCAAAATCGGCACCATCGGGGAGAAGAAGCCGGAGGACTGGATTGTAGTGGAGAACCAGCATGAGCCGCTTGTTGACCGCAAGACCTTTGACATCGTGCAGCGCAAGCTGAAATCCCGGCAGCGCCCCCGCCAGACCGGGGAAATCAGCCTGTTTGCGGGGCTTATCAAGTGCGGCGAGTGCGGGAAGTCGCTGACGATCCGCTACACCAACGACAAGCACCCGAAGCAGATTTATTCCTGTAAGACCTACAACGCCTACGGGAAACAGCACTGTACCCAGCACCGGGTTGAGTACGACACCCTTTACAGCCTTGTGCTGAACAAAATCCGGGAGTGCGCCAGAGCCGCCCTGATGGACGGGGAAGCCGTTGCCGGGAAGCTGACCGACACCTGCGAAGCCGAGCAGAAAGGCCAGCGGGAAGCGTTGGAGCGTTCCCTAACCAAAGACGAGGAGCGCATTGACGTTCTGGAAAAGATGGTGCTGCGGCTGTATGAGGATATGGTTGCCGGGCGTATCAGCGAAGCGAACTTCAATCTGCTGATGGAAAAGACGCAGAAGGAACAGGCCGAGTTGAAAGCAAAGGTTGAGGAAGGCCGGAAGAAGCTGGCCGATGAAATCCGGCTTGCGTGTGACGCCCGCCAGTGGGTGGAAGCCATTCAGGAATACGCCGACATCACGGAACTGGACGCCGCCACTTTAAACCGCCTGATTAAAGAAATCGTTGTCCATGAGAGTATAGACAGCGATAAGACAAGACACATTTCTATCGAAATTCATTTCAATCTCAAACCCATCCCGGAGGTGGAGCAGGTCACGGCCTGACCTGCCCCCGCCGGGGCGGTTCTTAAAAACTCCATAGATATTTCTTGACACGCCGCCGCCCGCCATCGAGCCGTTTTCCTACACCTATTTGGGGATAAAACAGCTCATGGCGGGCGGCGGTGTCGTTCTGATCGGCCTTCAGCTTATCCCTCTGCTGTCCGGGCTGTTCAGCTAAATGTCACCCGTTGTCCCTTTTTCCAGAAAAGGAGCTGATGTATGGACTTTATCATCGACGCAATCGTTGAATGGCTGAAAGGTCTGCTCGTCGATGGTATCATGGGAAATCTGGACGGCCTTTTCGATAACGTCAATCAGAGCGTTGGCGAAATCGCCACACAGGTAGGCACGACCCCGGCGGACTGGAACGCCGGGGTCTTTTCCATGATACGACAGATCTCCGAAACTGCCATTCTGCCAATCGCCGGGGTCATCCTCACTTTTGTTATGACCTATGAACTGATACAGATGCTCATAGAACGCAACAACCTACATGAAGTTGACACATGGATGTTTTTTAAGTGGGTGTTCAAAACCTTTGTGGCTGTGATGATCCTGACGAATACTTTCAATATCGTGCTGGCGGTCTTTGATGTGAGCCAGCATGTGATCCAGCAGTCAGCGGGCATTATCCAGAACGGGACAGAAATCACGCCGGATGTGCTGGACAGTCTGCGGACAGAGCTTGAGGCGATGGAGTTAGGCCCTCTGTTCGGACTCTGGCTCCAGTCCTTCCTGATCCAGCTTACCATGATTGCCTTAAACATCGTGATTTTCGTCATCGTATATGGCCGTATGATTGAAATTTATTTACTCACAAGTTTAGCGCCTATCCCGTTTGCCACAGTCCCCAACAGGGAAACCGGACACATGGGGCAGAACTATTTCCGCTCCCTCTTTGCGGTGGGTTTTCAAGGTCTGTTGATCTTAGTCTGTGTTGCCATCTATGCGGTGCTGATCCAGAGTATCGCCGCCGACGGCGACCCCATCGGGGCGATCTGGGGATGCGTGGGATATACGGTGTTGCTGTGTTTTACCCTGTTCAAAACGGGCAGCCTTGCAAAATCCATCTTCGGCTGCCATTAAGAGACTTCGGGCCATGCTGACCCGAAGCGGAAAGGAGGCGGTATGCCCCGGCGTTACAAACAGGGTGCGGACGGACAGCCGCACCCGGCTTTCTACGGAAAGCTCCCCGAAGAATTTTCTAAAGCAGACACCATGCGCTTTATGGTGGAAACCGATCTGAAACTGTCCGGGTGCGTATCGGCGGACACGCTGGCGGCACTCCGGGCGGAAGGCTATGACTACAAGGACGGGAACCTTGTTCCCGCCGGAAAGGAGGAAACCATGCAGGAAAAGGTTGCAAACACCACCCCGGCCGCACCGTTGAAGCTGGATGTAAGCGTGCGGGTCATCGAACCTGTGAAAAATCTGATGGGCTTTGCCAGCGTGAAATTCAATGACTGCTTTGTGGTGGAAAATCTGAAAATCGTACAGGGCAGCAAGGGCCTCTTTCTTGGGATGCCCAGCCAGCCGGACGGCAAAGGCGGCTATCGGGATATGGCCTACCCTGTCACAAAGGAGTTCCGGGAACAGCTCAATACTGCTGTTCTGCAAGCCTATGAGGCAAAGCTGGAACAGATGGCGGAGCGCGGCTCTGTGGGGCGTGCGTCCATCAGCGACCAACTCAAAGCCGGAAAAGCGGCTGCCGAACAGGCAAAGGCAGAGCGGCCTCCGAAGGAAAAGCCCAGCCGCAGTGCAGAGCGTTGACCTCGGGCCATGCTGGCACGAAGCAGAAAGGAGGCGGGAACCATGCCACGCAAACGGACGGGCTATGACGCGGCCTGCTATTACGACGGAAAACTGCTGGGCCGCTGTACCAAAGCGGACAGCGACGCCTATACCCTGTTGATGAACGCCTGCGGCGGGGAGGCCGCCCGTGTCCTTCGGGAATATGCCTATTTTTCCCCGGAACTGAAAGCCATCTTAGAAAAGGCAGCACTCATGCAGGCAGACCGGAGCCGGACGGGCGGAATGTTCCATGCGCCGAAAAGCTCCCCGTGGGGCGAGGTGCAGAATTGTGAAACCCTCTGTCCGGGGGTGTTTCTGGTATCTACCGCCAGCCACGGCGGAACGATGGTGGCAAATGAGGTAGCCGCCGTCCTCTCCCCAGCGGCGAAAAAGTGCGGCTTCAAGGATAAGGGCTATATCTGCTATGAGGAGGACGCACAGGAAAGTGTGGTGCTCCGGGAGCTGCTGGACAAAAAACTGTGGAACATCCCTGACCGCATTAAGGACAAAGGACAGTTTGAAGAAAAGCTCAATCAGTCCATCCGGCAGTATCACCCCGAATACTGGCGGGCAAGGCAGAGCGGACGAGAAGCCGTCGAAGCTGCCCGCAGCACAGCCCCGGCCAAAGAAGCCGCAAGATAACCTCGGGCCATGCTGGCCCGAAGCAGTAAAGGAGGTGTACCAAAATGGCCTATGTGCCAGTACCAAAAGACCTTTCCAAAATCAAGACAAAGCTGGCCTTCAACCTAACGAAGCGCCAGCTTGTTTGTTTTTCCAGCGCGGCGGCGGTGGGCCTCCCGGCTTACCTGTTTTCCCGTGGCAGTATCGGGAACAGTGCCGCCATGTTCCTGATGATCGGCCTCATGCTCCCGTTCTTCTTTCTGGCTATGTATGAACGAGACGGTCTGCCGCTGGAAAAAGTGCTGAAAAACATCATCCGCACCCGGTTCCTCTATCCCCGTGTGCGGCCTTACAAAACCGAAAACTTCTATGCGCTGCTTAGCGCCAGAAAGGAGGCGCAGCCGATTGCGAAACAGCAGAAGGGCCGGAAAGCCCGCAGGCAGAAAGCCTGAAAAGCAGGGCCTTACCGGCCTGTTCACGAAAGGAAAGAACATTCCCACCACCGCCCAGCAGACCCTCCCTTACCGGGAAATGTACCGGGACGGGGTGTGCCGGGTAGCGGACCGCTATTACACCAAAACCATTGAATACGAGGACATCAACTATCAGCTCGCACAGTCCGAAGATCAGGCGGCCATCTTTGACGGGTGGAGCGCCTGCCTCAACTACTTTGACAGCAGCCTTCCGTTCCAGCTTTCCTTCCTCAACCACCGGAGCCGCCCGGGCAGCCGGTACAGCGTGAACATCCCCATGCAGGACGATGATTACAACAGCGTCCGGTGTGAGTATGTGGAAATGCTGGAAAACCAGATCGCCAAAAGCAACAACGGCATTGTCCGCACGAAGCTCCTGACCTTCGGCGTGAACGTGGACGACCTTCCCACCGCCAGGGCAAGGCTGGAACGTGTAGAGGCGGACATTTGCGGGAACTTCAAAAAGCTGGGCGTCAAGTGCCGCTCCCTTTCGGGGCTGGAACGGCTGGAGCTTCTTCACGGGCAGCTCCACCCCGGCAGCGGCTCCCCCTTCCGGTTTTCATGGGATATGATCCCCAAAACCGGGCTTTCCACCAAAGACTTTATCGCCCCGGACAGCTTCGACTTCCGTTTCAGCCGTCTGTTCCGGGTGGGGACGACTTGGGGCGCCGCCTCCTACTTGCAGATTTTGGCCTCGGAGCTCTCGGACAAGCTGCTAGCGGAGCTTTTGGAAATGGATGCGGAAATGACCATCACCCTCCATATCCAGACCGTCGATCAGGCCGCCGCCGTAAAATCCATCAAGGCCAAAGTCTCCGACATTGACAAGATGAAGGTGGAGGAACAAAAGAAGGCAGCCCGGTCAGGGTACGATATGGACATACTTCCGCCCGACCTTGTAACGTACAGCAACGACGCAAAGACCCTTCTGGAAGATTTACAGAGCCGGAATGAAAGAATGTTCCTGCTGACCTTCCTTGTGGTAAACATGGCTCCGACCCGCCGGGAGCTGGACAATGACCTGTTCACGGTGTCCGGTATCGTCCAGAAATACAACTGCACCTTGAAGCGGCTGGACTTCCAGCAGGAGGACGGTTTTCTTTCCAGCCTTCCGCTGGGCCATAACGGCATTGAGATCAAGCGCGGCATGACCACCAGCTCCACGGCCATTTTCGTTCCCTTTATGACGCAGGAGCTTCGCATGGATGGCGAAGCCGTCTATTACGGGCTCAACGCACTTTCCCATAACGTCATCATGGCAAACCGGAAAAAGCTCAAAAACCCCAACGGCCTGTTCCTCGGCGTGCCGGGCTCCGGCAAATCCTTTGCCGCAAAGCGGGAGCTTGTGAACGTGTTCCTTGCCACCCGTGACCGGATCATTGTGGTGGACCCGATGGGCGAATACTCGTCCCTTATCAAGCGGCTGGGCGGACAGGTCATCGAGATCGCCCCGGACAGCCCCCACCACATCAACCCGATGGACATTGACCTGAGCTTTGACGAGGAAAACCCGATGGCGCTGAAAGCCGACTTTATCCTGTCGCTGATGGAGCTGATCGTCGGCGGCAAGGATGGCTTGCAGCCGGTGGAGCGGACCGTCATTGACCGCTGTGTACGCCAGATGTACCGGGAACACTTGCAGGACCCGGAAACAAGCAAAATGCCGACCCTCCAAACCCTGTATGACCTGCTCTGTTCCCAGCCGGAGGGCGAGGCGGTGCGGCTGGCAACTGCCCTTGAAATTTATGTGTCGGGCTCCCTTAACGTGTTCAACCATGAAACCAATGTGGACTTAAACCGCCGTCTGGTATGCCTTGACTTGAAAAAGCTGGGGGCCGGGCTTCGGACGATTGCCATGCTCATTATGCAGGATTTGGTAAACTCGCAGGTGTCCATGAATTTCCTGCGCGGTATCGCTACATGGTGTTACTTCGACGAATTTCATGTGCTGCTCCGTGACCGTCTGACGGCAAGCTACTGTGTGGCGATCTGGAAAATGCTGCGAAAAAAAGGGTGCGTTCCCAGTGCTTTAACGCAGAACGTAAAGGATTTCCTTGCCAGCCCGGAGATTGAGAACATCTTTGAAAACTCGGACTTCCTTGTGCTGCTCTCGCAGGCACAGGGGGACCGGCAGATTTTAGCCAAACAGCTTGGGATCAGCCCCCACCAGCTTTCCTATGTGACCCATACCAATTCCGGCGAAGGGCTGCTGTTCTTCGGAAACACCACCATCCCGTTTGTTGACCGCTTCCCGCAGAATACCGAGCTGTACGCCATTATGACCACCCGCCCGGAGGACAAAAAACAGGAAATGAACCGGGCATAACACACTTCGGGCCATGATGGCCCGAGGTTTGGAAAGGAGGGATACATCATCGGAAAGAAACCGGACAAACAGAATTTTCAAAGGCCGGGGCCGACGGAGGATACCGGGGGCAATCGCCCCGGACCGGCGGAACGGGAAGGGCCTTCCCCCGCACCATCTCGACGCCTGCGGTTTGAGGACGAGGATACCGGGCAGGACAGTCCTTCGGGCCACGATGGCCCGAAGTCCAAAAGCGGCAAGTTTCAAGAGGACAGCCGGAAAAGCCGTCCCTCTGACCGCATGAGGCAGGAAGATGAAGCGGGCGGGCCGCAGGATACCGGCAAGGCACAGGAGCCGGAGGGCTCCGCCGAGAAGGCCGGGAGCAAAAAGGACAAGTACCAGAAAGCACAGGCAAAAGCGGAACACGCCGGGGAAAAGCTGGGAAAGGCCCGGGAGAAACTGGACAAGACTGAGGCAAAACGGGCAGCGAAGAAACCACCGGGGCTTGCAAAAAAGGCAGTCCGAGGAGCCCGTACAGAAGCATGGTTCTATGTCCACAACAAAATCCACGAAGTTGAGCATGAAAATGTGGGTGTGGAAGGAGCCCATAAGTCGGAACTTGTGGCCGAGGCCGGAGCCCGGAAACTGACCCGGTATGCCAAACGGAGATACCGGGAACACCCGGCCCGGAAGGTGGCAAAGTGGGAACGGAAGGACATAAAAGCCCGGGCCAATGTGGATTTTCAAAAGATGGCCTCCGATCACCCGGAGCTTGCCAGCAATCCGCTTTCCCGTGTGCAGCAGAAATGGAAACTGAAACGCCGGTATTCCAAAGAAGCAAAGGCGGCTGCAAAACAGGGCGCAAAGGCCGCAACGAAAACCGCTGCCGCTTCGGGAACTGCGACCCGTCGGGCGGCGCAGTTTGTGACCCGTCATCCCGTGGCGGTGCTGGTCCTGCTCCTGCTGTTGCTGCTCTGTTTTCTTGTGTCGGCGGTAAGTTCCATCTTCCCCACGCTTGGCAGCGGCCTCGCCAATGCGTTATCCGGCACCTCCTACGCCTCGGAGGATACGGACCTGCTGGGGGTGGACGAGGACTACACAGCGCTGGAAAACGAGCTGGCGCAGACGGTAGCGAACATCGAAAGCACCCATCCCGGCTATGACGAGTACCGCTATTCCGTGGACGAGATCGGCCATAACCCCTATGAGCTGGCGTCCTATCTCTCGGCAAAGTACCATGTGTATTTCCGTGAACAGGTGCAGGACGAGCTGCGGGAGATTTTCGAGGCACAGTATGAACTGACCTTGACGGAGGAAGTCGAGATACGCTACCGCACCGAAACCAGCACCGACCCGGAGACCGGGGAAACCACCACCGAGGAAGTTCCCTATGAGTATTACATTCTCAATGTGACCCTCACAAACAAGACGCTGCCTGCCGTGATCCTGCCGAGGCTTAACGAACAGCAGCGGGAAATCTACACCGTTATGCAGCAGCTCAAAGGCAACAAACCCTATCTGTGGGAAGGGATTTACAACGGTGGCGAAGATACCGGCCCCAGCTATGAGATACCCGGCGAGGCGCTGGATGACCCGGCTTTTGCGGCGCTCATGGAAGAAGCCACAAAGTACATCGGCTGGCCCTATGTGTGGGGCGGCTCCAGCCCGTCCACCTCCTTTGACTGTTCGGGCTTTGTCTGCTGGGTGTACACGGCCAGCGGCGTCCACAACCTGCCCCGTACCACGGCGCAGGGCATTTACAACCAGTGTGCTATCATTTCTCCCTCCGAGGCAAAGCCCGGCGACATTATCTTTTTCACGGGAACCTATGACAGCCCCGGCCCTGTGTCCCATGTGGGGATTTATGTGGGCGACGGGATGATGCTTCATTGTGGTTCACCCATCCGATACGCAAACATCAATTCAAGCTACTGGCAGACACATTTCTATGCCTTCGGGCGTTTGTGAGCCAGAGGAAAGGAGTCCTTGCATGAACAAAATCGACAAGCTCGATAAGGAACTGGAAAAAGCCCGGGAGAAGGCTGCCGAGTGGCAGGCCAAAATCCGGGAGCTGGAAAAGCAGAAACAGGAGGAAGAAAACAGCCAAATCGTGCAAGCGGTGCGCTCCCTCAAACTGACGCCCGCCCAGCTTATGGCTTTTCTGAATGACCCCAAAAACAGCCTTACCGCTTCGGGCCATACTGACCCGAAGCCGAAGGCACCCGAAAAGGAGGACACAGCCCATGAAGAAAATTAAATTTCGCAGGCTGGCGGCGATGGCTGCCAGCCTTTTGTGTTGCCTGATCTTTACGGTCCCGGCCTACGCCCAGAGCAGCGAGCCGCAGCCAGAGACAACGCCCGCCCCGGTGGAAACCGAAGCGGAGCCGGAAACCCAGAACCCCTTTACCCCGGACGGGACGGGAACCGTGGTGGACAACGCCACCGACGAGGATGGAAAGGAGTTCTACACCATCACCACAGCAGACGAGAGCGTGTTTTATCTGGTGATCGACAAACAGAAAACCAGCGAGAACGTCTATTTCCTCAATACCGTTACCACAGACGACCTTCTGCCTCTTGCTGAACAGGGTAAGGAACCGCCCAAAGAAGTGACCCCTGAGCCAAAGCCAAAGCCCACCGAACCGGTGGAGGAAGTACCGGAACCCGAGCCGGAGAAAAAGGACAGCCCCCTTCTCTCTCTGCTCCTGATCGGTGCGGTGGTGCTGGCCGGCGGTGGGATTGGTTACTATTTCAAGATTTACAAGCCGAAGCATGAGGCTCCGGATTTGGAAGATGATTACTGCGAATATGAGGACGGGGAGCTGGAGGAGATCGCAGAGGAACCCGAGGATGAAGATACCCCGCCATGGGAGGAAGATACGGAGGAATGAGAATGAATTTTACAAGCAGCCCTTTTGAACGAATGATGAAGGAAGTACCGCACCCCGGCTGGGACAATGACGACCCTTGTAAGGGATGCCGTTATTACAAGGAGTGCAAAGGAAAGAAAAAACAGTGCCGGAAGAAGTTCCGGGCGCTGATCGTGGAGCCCCGCCCTTCGGGCCATCGTGGCCCGAAGTCATAAATGGACGCCCGGGAGCTGACCCGTGACGAGAAGAAGAAAATCCGCACTCTGGTCACGGGGATGTGCGCCAACTATGACCGGGAAAGCGGCCTGTGCCTTCCTCTTGACTGTGCCTGCTATATGCTGCACAAGTGCTGGACAGGGGCGTACTGCCGTTATTTCCGTGAGGCTGTCCTGCCTCTTAACCCGGAGCTTCAAGCGTCGCTGACAACGGAAGGTATCTCCCCGGAGCTGCGGGCCTGTGCGGTCTGCGGGAAGGCGTTCTTGCCCGAGGGGCGTCAAGCCTACTGTTCCGACGCCTGCAAGGCCGAAGGGAACCGCCGGAAAAGCCGGGAACGCATGAGAAAAATGCGGGAGAAAAGGCCGGGCGGCTGTTACGATTTGCCGCCTCCAAAGGCTTGACATTCCGGGCTTTTTTGAGGGTGTTTCCGGGGCGGGAATATCTTATTACATTCCTCCCCGGTCTGCCCTCTTATTTCGTAACATCCAGCACTTCGGGTCATGTTGGCCCGAGGCACAGAAAGGAGGGATCTCTTGGAGACAGTACAAGGATATGTGATTTTGAAAGCTGCCACCTTTGAAACCGGACACGGCTTTGCGCTGGGGCATAATCCGGGAGCGCCGAGCCCCTTTGTGACCTGGCAGTTTACCGAAGGGGAAAACGGCCATCGGGATTACTACTGGGGCCGCTATGGAACCAGTCAGGCGTGGGCGCAGAGGGACTTTGACCGCCGGGTGGACGACTATCAGCAGCTTTACCATGCGGCGGTCAAGCATACCGAGCTGGGACCGGAGGGCGTTTACCGCTATTATTCCACCCAGCGGCCCGTGGACATAGGAACTTACCCGAAGCCGCCGGATAACCAGCCCCTTTCCATTGTCAACTACGATGATGACAGGCGGCGTCCTGTGGCAGACGGCAGGCTGATGGCATGGGGCGAACTGACCTACGCAAAGCCGCTGACCGAAAAGCAGATGGAGGATTATGAACTGAAACCAGCACCGGGCAATCCTGACCGGGTGCGCCCATCCATTACCGCCCGGCTCAAAGAAGGAACCAGAGGGCAGGAACCCCAAAAGGAGCCCGGCCAGAAGCGGAGCCATAAAAACCATGAGGAACGATAAAGGAGGATCGCCATGCACGAAAAAGACAACTATCTGAAAACCGCCGAGCTCTCCACGGAGCAGAACTGCAACATGATCGACGGCGTACCCAACAACACGCCTATCCCACCCACGCCCCCGGAGCTGGACGCAAAACCGCTTGATAAGGTAAAGGAGCCCAAAGAGCGCCGGAAAGGCCGGGAGCTGGAACGCTGATGGAGAACCGCAAGCGGAATGTCCATCTGCACGTCATGGTAACGCCAGACGAGTTGGCAGCCATCCATGAGCGGATGGCCGAGGCGGGCATTTCCAACGCCGGGGCTTATGTACGGAAAATGGCTCTGAACGGGTATATCCTGCACATCGACCTTACGCCCGTAAAAGAGCTGATCTCTCTGCAACGGCGCTGTTCCAACAATCTCAATCAGGTCGCCGTACACGCACACACCTATGGCGTGTACCCGGAGGAAATCGACGGATTGAAGCGGGACTATGAAAAGCTGTGGGGCGAGGTGTCAAAGGTGCTGCGGGAGCTTTCCGAGCTGGTGGCAAAGTAAGACGAGGGCGGCAGGCTTCCGTTGCGGGGCTTGCCGCCCTGCTCTTTTTTTACCACTTCGGGCCAGTATGACCCAAAAGTTTTGGACAGGATTTACTAATCTTTCGCAACATTTATGTCCCCGGGCAAGCATGATAAAATAGAGGTAGGAAGGATAGATAAAGGAGGTTTTGAAGATGAAGATACTGCTAAAAATATTGGTTGCTCCCTTTGCTTTAGCGTTGTCCCTTCTGGCGGCTCTGCTGGTGTTCCTATTTGATATTTGTGCCGTCCTGCTGACGATTGCCTCTGTGATCCTGACGGTGCTGGGTGTCGCTCTCTTTTTCACGCCGACGCCCATAGGCGGGATTGTATTTCTGTTTCTTGCCTTCCTTCTTTCGCCGTATGGACTGCAAGCGGCGGCGGGCTCCCTTCTTTGGGCGCTGGACGGAGGCAAATCCGCTCTGTACCGGTTTCTGGCAAGTTAAGCAGCCTCGGGCCATACTGGCCCGAAGTCGGGGCGGTCTGAATGGGCCGCCCCTTTCTCATGGAAAGGAGGGATGATTTCTGGCTACCACAACTTTGTTGCAGCGCCATGCGGGCGAAGGCGAAACGATTGCTGAGGCTATCCGGGATTGTCTGGACTATGGCAAGGACCCGGAGAAAACAGAAAGCGGAAAGTATATCTCCGCTTATGAATGTGATCCGGCCACCGTGGCGGACGAGTTCCTTTTGGCAAAGGCCAGCTATGCCGCTATGACGGGCCGGGAACAGAAGAAAGAAAATAATGTGCTGTGCTATCAGATACGACAATCCTTCTATCCGGGCGAGATCACCCCGAAGGAGGCGAACCGTATCGGCTATGAGCTGGCTATGCGCTGGACAAAGGGGCGGCACGCTTTTATCGTTACCACACACACCGATAAGCAGCACATCCATTGTCACATTTATTACAACTCCACCACCCTTGACTGCACCCGGAAATTCCGAAATTTTTGGGGCTCCAGCTTCGCCCTTCGGCGGCTCTCTGACAGGCTGTGCCTTGAAAACGGGCTGTCCATCGTGGAGAACCCGAAGCCCCGGAGCAAGGGCAAGTATCGGAACTATGGAGAGTGGCAGAAAGACCGGAAAGGGCCGCTTTCCTATCAGGACAGGCTGCGCCTTGCCATTGATACTGCGTTGGCGGAACGCCCCGCTGATTTGGACGAATTTCTCAATTTGATGAAGCGGGCCGGGTATGAGGTCAAGACGGTTCGGGGCGGCGGTATCAGCTTCCGGCTGACCGGGCAGGGACAGGAACGCTTCACCCGTCTGCGTGCCTCCACGCTGGGGGACGGCTACGACTTGCAAGATGTTCTGTCCGCCATTGAGGGCAAAGAAAAACGCCCCGGGCGCTCGGAGCGGAAAATCAGTCTGGCGGTGGATATTCAAGCAAAGCTGGCTGCCGGTAAGGGGCCGGGATATGAACGCTGGGCGAAGGTATTTAACATTAAGCAGATGGCCGCCGCTCTTGCTTATATACAGGACAATGGCCTGACCGATTATGAGCAGTTGGCACAGAAAGCCACCGAGGCAGCAGACCGTTTTCATACCATTTCCGAGCAGATCAAGCAGACGGAACAGGCCATGAAAACCAATGCCGGGCTAAAGGCCGCAACGGTTCAGTATGCCAAAACCCGTCCAGTCTTTGAGCAGTATAAGGCGACGAAGTACAGCCGGAAATTCCTTGCGGAGCATGAGGCCGACCTTGAACTGTACCGGGCTGCACAAGCGGAAATGCGCTCTCTGCTGGGCGGGGCGAAGCTCCCCAAAATGGATGTGCTGAAGGAAGAAGGCCGTAAGCTCACAGCAAAGAAAAAACAGCTCTATGGAGAATATCAAAAGGCACGACGGGACATGCAGGAGATCGTCACGATCAAAGCGAACATTGACACTCTGATGGGCTACACCGAACCGGGAAGAAAGCAGGAAAAGGAGCGTTAAGGTTATGAAAATAAGGAGCAAAGCGACGCTGACACTTCGGGCCATGTTGGCCCGAAGATACGGGTTTGGGGCGAGCCCCAACAAGCCGCCTTTGTGCCACTTGTGGCCACAGAGGCATTGCTTGCCACTTAGCGACAGCCCCTAAAATGGCGCAAAAAAACAGAGGCCCTTATTCTGGAACCTCCGTTTCTCTGGCTTTCTTAATGCCCTCGGCTGTGGCTTCTATTACAACAAGCTCTTTTTCATTCATAGAATTTAGGAGCACATCAATGTGCTTTCTGCAAGAACTTGACCTTGCCCCTCCGTCCGCATGAATAAACTGGTCAACTGAAACGTCAAACATGGTAATGAGTTTAACAAAAAGGTCGAAGCTGGGATACTGACCTTTGTTCTCAATATTCATAATGGTACGGGAGTCACGGTCTACTAATTCCGCAACGTAGGCTTGTGTCCAGCCCTTTTCTTCTCTGGCTCTTTTGAGAGCTGCCCCGAGGCCGTGAAAGTCAAACCTTCTTTCATCTTGGTTCATTCTCATATCACCCTATATCATTGTACATTTCGGGCTGGATTATGAGAATGTAATGAAACTTTATGTAAGGTAGTATTTCATTTCACTATTCACTTGTAAAATCTTGATGTAAAAGCCAACAGGCTATATAATTTATGAAGAAATAATTTTTTGAAAAATCCGTCCGCTGTAACATTTCGCGGACATTTGCCTGTTATACTATCTGCAAAAAGCAAAGGAAGTGAGGATATGAAGCAGATTTTAATTGTCGAGGACGACAGTTTTTTGAATAAGATGGTGGCCTATAACCTGACCGCAGACGGCTATGGCGTGACTTCTGCCCTAAATGCCAGAACCGCAGCCGACGCCATCCGCCAGCGGGAATTTAATTTAGTGCTGCTGGACATCAACCTGCCGGACGGGAACGGTTTTGAACTGTGCAAGCTGATAAAGCCCCAGCACCCGGATACCATCGTGATTTTCCTGACCGCCAACGATCAGGAGAGCGACCAGATACGGGGTTATGAGGTGGGCGCGGTGGACTACATCACAAAGCCCTTTGTGATTGGGGCCTTGCAGCGGAAAATCAAAGCCATGTTCGCCATGCTGGAACACCACAAACCGGCCAAGGACATTTACGACGACGGGCGGTTGTTTCTGGACTTCTCGGAGCAGACGGCTTCCTTAAACGGCAAGCCCCTGACTCTATCCCCGATGGAGTACAAAATGCTGAACCTGTTTCGTAAAAATCACCGGCAAGTGCTGACCCGTGGGCAGCTTTTGGAAAAGCTGTGGGATATAGACGAGCGGTTTGTGGACGAACACACCCTGACAACCTCCATCAGCCGTATTCGCAGCAAGATTGAAGCCGACGGCGGCGCACCCTACATCAAGACCGTTTACGGCATGGGGTATCAATGGACGGGAGGCGAGGTAAAATGAAGTTTCAAAACCTCTCGGTAAAGCGGCTGTTTGGCCGGGTGGCAATGGAGCTTGTCCTCTCCATGTCCGGGATCACCATAGCTCTTTTTCTTGTGACAAAACAGATTGCGGTGCTGCTGACAGGCGGGGCGCTGCTGCTGTGCGCCATTGTAGGGATTTTTGTACTGACGCAGGCGTTTGGAAAGCGACTGTCGCAGTTTACCACTGACCTGTGCCAGACCTTAGACCACATGATCGCCGGAAATGAAGCGCCCCAGCGGCCAGAGGACAGCGAAACCCAGCTTGCCAGAATCGGACACCGGCTGGCAAGGCTTTACCAGATCATGCAGGAGAACCGCCGCCGGGTGGACGAGGAACGGCAGGAGTTACAGACCCTTGTATCGGATATTTCCCATCAGGTGAAAACGCCGGTAAGCAATCTGAAAATGGCGACGGACACCCTGCTGGAAAAGCCTATGGTCGAGGCAGAGCGCACCGACTTTATCCGGGGAATCCGCAGCCAGACGGATAAGCTGGACTTTCTCTTTCAGGCCCTTGTGAAAACCTCCCGTCTGGAAACAGGCGTGATCCAGTTGGACAAGAAACCGGGCCGCCTCTTTGATACCGTGGCACAGGCCATGAGTGGGATCGTGTATGCAGCGGAGAAAAAGGAAATCGCCGTGTCCGTGGACTGCCCGGAGGATTTGACCGTTTCCCATGACAGCAAGTGGACATCGGAAGCCCTCTTTAACCTGCTGGACAATGCGGTGAAGTACACCCCGGCAGGCGGGAAAATCGCTGTGTCTGTGGTGCTGTGGGAAATGTATGTGGAAATCAAAGTGACCGACACTGGCAAGGGCATTTCCGAAAGCAATCAGGCCGCTATCTTCCAGCGCTTCTATCGTGAGGAAGAAGTACACGAACAGCAGGGTGTGGGCATTGGCCTGTATCTGGCCCGCGAGATCGTAACGCGGCAGGGCGGCTATATCAAAGTGGTTTCGGAGCCGGGCAAGGGTTCGGAATTTTCCATTATGCTTCCCTTGCGTTGAGAGAAACTTTCTGCTTCGGGTCAAGTTGGCCCGAGGTGCAGAGATAAAATGAAATGTCCGAGCGTTGTAACATTTCACCTCAATTTTCAATGAATTTTTTTAGCCGCTGTAACATTTCGCGGACATTTGGGTTTTACAATACACTTATCAACAGGTAGGAAGCCTTGAAAGGAGTTTTGAATATGAGCGTTTTACAGACGATTGACCTGAAAAAGTATTACGGTACAGAACCGAACATTACCCGCGCCCTTGACGGCGTAAATTTCTCCGTGGAGGACGGCGAGTTTGTGGCTGTTGTGGGAACCTCTGGTAGCGGCAAGTCCACCCTGCTTCACATGATGGGCGGGCTGGACACTCCAACCAGCGGAACCGTGATCGTCCGGGGCGAAGAACTGGCAAAGAAGAACGATGAACAGCTTACCATCTTTCGCCGCCGCAACATCGGCTTTATCTTCCAGAACTATAACCTTGTTCCTATTCTGAATGTGTATGAGAACATCGTCCTGCCGGTGGAGCTGGACGGGGACACGGTGGATCAGAAGTTTTTGGACGAGATCGTTCACCTGCTGGGGCTGGAAGATAAACTGAAAAATATGCCGAATAATCTTTCCGGCGGACAGCAGCAGCGTGTGGCGATTGCACGCGCCCTGATTACCAAACCGGCTATCGTGCTGGCCGACGAGCCGACCGGTAACCTTGACAGCAAGACCAGCGCCGAGGTGCTGGGGCTTATCAAGCGCACCAGTGCGGAGTTCCGGCAAACCGTTGTGATGATTACCCACAACAACGATATTGCCCGTCTTGCAGATCGGATTGTCCGCATTGAGGACGGCAAAATTGTGGAATAAGTAGGGGGTGGCAGACTATGACATGGCCTTTTGAAAATGATACCAGTAACATTGAAAAGAAACTGGCAAAGCGCAGTTTGCACCATGAACGGCAGCGTAATTTATTTGCAATCATTGCTCTGGCACTAACTGCATTTATGATAACTGCGACATTTAGTATTGGCTTTAGTTACTTTGAAACCTACCAAATGCAACAAATCCGCTTAATGGGAACTACCGCAGATGCCGGAATCACAAATGTAACGGAAGAACAGTTGGTTGAGATTTCAAAATCAAGTCTTGTACTTGACGTAGGCATACAGCAGCGTTTAGGCAGTGTTGATACAGAACAACTGAGAAACGCAAGATTAGGTGTAGTATGGATAAATGATACAGAGTGGGAACACCACCGTCTTCCTACTATATCAGGTGTTGTAGGAAATTATCCGTTAAGTAAAAGCGAAATCATGTTGCCTACATGGGTGCTTGAACAGATGGGTATTTCTGATCCACAAATAGGGATGGAAATTGTGTTGTCATACCAAATTGGCGATAGCTATGATTATGTCACGGACACCTTTTTGCTGTCGGGCTACTATACGGACTACATTCCAATGCGCACAAATAATCGTGGTTATGTTTATGTTTCATCCGCTTTTAAGGATAGCTTAAATGTATCACTGGATAATAGTGTTACGGCAATGATCCGTTTTCAAGGCAATGATAATGCTGACAAAAACTGTGAAAGATTGCGGCGTGAGATTGACTTTACAGAAGGGCAAACATTTGAAATTGTACCATTAGAACAGGCAAATGGTGGAACTATTATTTTAGCTGTAATAATTTTAGCAGTTTTTATATCCTTTAGCGGCTATCTGCTGATTTATAATATTCTTTATGTCTCTGTCGTAAAAGATGTGCAATTCTATGGCCGTCTTAAAACGATTGGAACGACCCAAAGGCAGATAAAGAGAATTATCTATAAGCAGGCAATCAGAATCTCTTGTATTGGTATTCCGATTGGCCTGTTACTTGGTGCGGTTGTTTCCTTTGGCATTGTTCCTTACTTCCTGAATATGATGTATTCAACAAATTCTGATGTGGGAACAAAAGTATCTTTTTCGCCGTTTATTTTCATAGGAGCGGCCATATTTACGTTCATTACCGTTATGATTGCAAGCATGAAGCCCGCCAAAATTGCCGGAAGTGTTTCACCAATAGCAGCACTCCAATATACAGCAGCCAGCACAAAGAGCAGCGCCAGAAATTGTAGCAAAATGAAGTTGTCCAGAATGGCATGGAACAATGTCTTTCGTAATGCTAAGAGTACAACCCTTGTTTTTGCATCGCTTTTTTTCGGCCTTTCCTTGTTCCTTGTCGTCACAGGGCTATTACATGGTTTAAGCCCGGAGAATTATGTGAGCCAATGGGGAGTAAGCGATTTTGCACTCACATATAGTATCCACGAAAGAGAAGATTTAATTTCCAGCGAAATGGTTTCAGAGATTGGTCAGCTTGACGGCATTGAGAATTTGAGGTTGACCTATGCACCTTATCCTCAAGTAGCAGCAGATGTTGTATATGACGATGCTGTATTTCACGAGTTTCTTGCGTCATTAGACGGAGTAAACGGCATTGATTTTTCTGATCCGGCAAAATTAGAAAATTATCAGCAAAACTTTTTTAGCGGGGTTTTTGGAATTGACAGTGCATATTTGGAAGAAATCAATAAAACCTTAAACTTGCCTATTGACACGTCTGCCTTTGAACAAGGAAAGGTTGTGCTGCTGTCCAAAACAGTAGAAGGCCTTATTCAGCCAGGGCAGGAAATAACAATCCAGACGCAGAACGGACAGCATTCCTTTATTGTAGCGAACGGTTATTTGAATGAAGGGTTTCGAGCAGGAGGAGGCAATGAGAGAGGGACGGCTCCTGATTTGTATATTAGTCAAACAGCTTTGAAAGAACTCTTTCCGCAATATAGAGTGTTCCGCGTGGCCTTTGATACGGATGGTCAACATGACGAAAGTATACTGCAAGAATTAAAGCAAATCACCGCATCACAAGCTAACATTGATATTATATCCCGATATGAACGGCGAGAAGAAATGCAGGAATATCTCATTACAGCAAAGGTTTTAGGAACAGGGTTGTCCGTGATCCTGCTGCTTGTTGGTGTCATGAACTTTGTCAATACAATGGTTGTCAATGTAAATACTCGGCGCTATGAATTAGCTGTTCTTGAAAGCATTGGAATGACAAAGCGACAAATCAAACGAATGCTATTTATGGAAGGTTTCTATTATTGGGGTGTTTCCCTTTCCCTTGCAGTCACCATTGGAACAGCAATCTTCATCTTGCTATATATGATTTTTAGTAAAGTGGCCTATTATGCTGTTTTCTCCTATCCATTTATCCCACTGGTGCTGGTGTCTGGACTGGTGTTGCTAATCTGCCTTATTGTGCCTATATGGGTCTACAAAACTGACGTTAACCTTCCAGTTGTGGAGCGATTGCGGTTGACAGAGTGAGTTTAATCAAATAGCAAAACATCCTTAGATCAATCATATCGAAGCGGAGCAGATTTTAGCTGCTCCGCTTCTTTAGTATTTTTCAAAAAATTCTTTTGAAATGTCCGAGCTTTGTAACAATTCAGCCTGTTTTTCTGTCGAAATCAAAGACGCCTCGGACATTTGTGTAACATTTGTAGTTTATGCTTGTGGTAAATCAATTAAGAAACATCTGCCCCCACAGCGGGGAAAAGAAAAAAACCGCTGACGGGCAGAGGATTTCGTGTGCTTTCCTATATCACTGACGATACGGCGGTTTTGAGAAATCAGAGCCGCCGTTTCTTTTCGCCCCCCTAAACCAACGACGACCTAACACCGTGTAAATCCACGGCGGCATATAGGAGGATTGCCGCCGTGTCTATCTTTGCCTTTTTTCACAGTGCCCATGACCTACATCAGTTAAAAAAAGCATAGCCCCGCCTCCGGGTTATTCCGGCTATGTATGCGAAATTTGTTGGAACCTTAACTATTATGTCATTTCATGCGTCCGTGTGGCTTCATGTCGCCCGGGCGCTTTTGCGTTCTTATGGGGCGGCTTCGGGTCATGTTGGCCCGAAGCCATTCCCCGGTGCCGCTCCCCGCCGCCTTCGTTTCGGTCACTCGTCAACCAACAACCGAAACGGAGGTCAATATGGCTATTATCAATTTGCGGGACTATTACCCGTTCTATACATCGGATTGCTTCATGGAAGTATCGGAAGAAGTTGCAGAAATGTTCAAAGAGTTTGATCGTAAAGAGGCTGCTTATCGGCTGCGTACATACCGCCACAAAGCCTACTATTCCCTTGATCGGGATGACGGGCTGGAACATGAGGCTGTCTTTGTCGCTTTATCTCCCCATGAACTGTATGAGCGGAAAGTGACCATGCAGGAACTTCACGCAGCGATTACCAGTCTGCCAGACAAACAGGCAAAACGGATTTACGCCCATTTCATTCTCGGCATGACCAAACAGGACATTGCCCGGGCAGAGGGCGTCCATGAAAAAGTGATTCGTGTCGCAATCGAGCGAGGTCTGCGTCGCTTAGAAAAAATTTTGAAAAATTCTTTGTAAGGCGTACCGATTTAGGCTGGAAAATGAAATGGCTTATGAGAGGTAAAACACTTCGGGTCACAATGGCCCGAGGTTCAGACAAGCCTCATGCAGATTGAAAATTGAATAAAAAGACACCCGGATACGAAGGGGAACGCGCTGTGTGACAGACCCGCCATGACCTCAGATTTCAGAGAATACAGTCTTTGTAAAACTGAGCGAGCGAACAGGTCCATGCCATAGGTGGGGCAAGGCTGGCTCCACCGGAACAGGCGCAGAACCCGGATACTTGCGTTTAGTCACAGTCCGAGCGTTGAAGCGGTCTTGCAAGCCGTGAGCCGTCGCAGGCAATGAGAACGCCTTGCCATCAGAATGGGGAGAGTTGAAATACTATGGGGCATGAAGCCTATGTCCGTCCGGTGTGTCTGAAATGAAATGAAAACCTATGGGGAGCCCCCGGCAATGCTGTCTGATGATAGGCCAACCGATCCGGCGTGGCTCCCCATCTTTTCAAAAGAGGAGCACTTTATGGGAAATGCGTTTGGAATGATCCCCGGCTTGGAACCGGACGAATGGAGCAATGACGCCTGCCGTGGTTATGTCATTATGGCAATGGAGAACTGCGGATTTTCAAAGAAGGATATACGGCGAGTTGTGGGGCAACTTTATAAAATATTTGACCTCAACAGCGTGGAGGACGCCAAAGAAAAGTACCTTTCCAGTCCTTGCTGACCTCGGGCCACATTGACCCGAAGTGGAGAAAGCTCAAAGGGCGGCACCTGCTGGGTGCCGTCTTTTGACATTTCCCCACAGGACAAGCGGGAAAGGCTGGCATATACACGCACTTTCGCAAAGGAGGTTTTCAATGACGCAAGCTGTCACTTATGAACGAGAAACAAAGTCTGTCGCATTTCAAGGGAAGATCATTGTGCTGGAAAGCCTCACGCCGGTGCTTCCACCGAAGGAGAAAGAACAGCGCAAAAAAGAAATTGAGCGCTGCCTTTTTGAGGTGTTCAGCAAATATGGGGACAGGTTTCCCTAATCATTCGCAACATTGTTGTCCGGGGCTGCTGATGGTATAATATAGTTGTAAGGTTGGTAGCTCCATTCCAGCAAGGAAAGGAGCCCAATATGGAATTTATCAGAGAAGATTGTATTTACGCAAGACAGTCAGTAGACCGCAAGGACAGTATCAGCATTGAAAGTCAGATCGACTTTTGCAAGTATGAATTGAAAGGCGGGAGCTGCCGGGTATTTAAGGACAAAGGTTATTCCGGTAAGAATACGGACAGACCGGAGTTTCAAAAGCTGCTGGGCGAGATCCGCAAAGGAAAGGTCCGGCGGGTCATCGTGTACAAGCTGGACCGTATAAGCCGCTCTATTCTGGACTTTGCAACGATGATGGAGCTGTTTCAAGAGTATGATGTGGAGTTTGTATCATCCACAGAAAAGTTTGATACTTCGACCCCGATGGGCCGGGCCATGCTGAATATCTGCATTGTATTCGCCCAGCTTGAACGTGAGACAATTCAGAAGCGTGTCACAGACGCCTACTATTCACGGTGCCTGAAAGGCTTTCACATGAGCGGACAGGCACCATACGGTTATCAGTTAGAGCCTACTGTGGTAGAGGGTATCCGCACAAAGAAAATGGTTGCCGACCCCGTAGCCGCCGACCATGTTCGGCTGATGTTTGAAATGTACGCTGAACCGGAAACCTCCTTCGGAGATATTACCCGATACTTCGAGGAACATGACATAAAAATTTATGGCAAATCCATGTTCCGTACATTTCTTTCCCAGCTTTTAAGAAACCCCGTTTACGCACAGGCCGATTTGGAGCTGTACGAATTTTTCAAGAGTCAGGGTGCAGCGATTGTCAATGACGCTTCTGACTTTGCCGGAACAAACGGCTGCTATCTCTATCAGGGGCGGGATGTGAAGGAGGACAAGGACAGGTGCTTAAAAGACCAGATACTTGTTATCGCTCCCCATGAAGCACTCATTTCCTCTGACACATGGCTGAAATGCCGGAAAAAACTTATGGCAAATACCACCTTCCAGCAGGGACGGAAACCGAAGAACACTTGGCTGGCTGGAAAAATCAAATGCGGGCATTGTGGGTATGCTCTGAAAGCCACCCATGTACCAAATAGCACCGGATATTTCCGCTGTACCAAACGGACGGAAAACAAAGGCTGTCCGGGCTGTGGGAAAATCCGCAAAGAAGAATTTGAGCAATTCATTTTCTCGGCCATGCAGGAAAAGTTCAAAGACTTTCAGATACTCCACGGCAGAGAGGAAAAAGTCAATCCGAAACTGACCGCCTATCAAGTGGAGCTGGCACAGGTGGAGGCAGAAATTGAAAAGCTGCTGGATACGCTAACCGGAGCCAATGCGACCTTGCTTGCCTACGCTAACAAAAAAATTGAAGAACTGGACACCCGACGCCAGACCATTTCAAAGGCAATCGCTGAATTGAGCGTTGAAACCATATCTCCCCAGCAGATAAAGAAGTTATCCTATTATCTCGACAACTGGGACAGCATAGATTTTGACGACAAAAGAAAAGCCGCCGATGGTTTGATCTCTACAATCAAGGCCACCAGCGACCGTGTTCAGATAGAGTGGAAAATCTGATATTTCCGCTCTATCGCCCCTCATTTCTATTTTATCTCGTTTGTACCCCTTGTACACCGATGTTTACCAGCTATTTTGCTTGTCAAATATAATTTAATACCGGAAAATAAATGTGTTTTGGAAATTGTGGATGGAATGCAACGTTTAAATGCTATTATATCCTTTATATTAGGCGAATATGGTATTAATTATCAGGGAAAAATTTGCTATTTTAATCCTAGTTCATATAATGAAACATTTCAGCTAATGATGGATAAAGATATGCGTTTGAAAGTTCATGAAAAAGCTTGCTATTTACCAAGAGATTTATGTCTTGATTTTACTAGATATCAATTGCCAACAATTATAACTGGTAAAAATAATGAAACTGTAGATATGATATTTAGCAGGATAAATTCTACAGGGAGAAAAATTTCTAATCAGGATTTAAGGCAGTCCATGGCAGTTGGAGAATTCCCAGATTTAGTAAGAAGAATTGCTAGTGACATTAGAATGGATAATACTTACGATGATCACATTAGATTGTGTGAAATTCCACAAATAAGTGTTGGACATAAAGAATATGGATATGGAGTTGATTTAAATGATATTTTTTGGAGAAGGCATGATTTAATTAATGCCCAAAATGTCAAAGAGTCAAAAGATGAAGAAATAATTGAAACTTTGCTTGCTACAGTATTATTAGATCAATTCAAAAAAAGCAAAAGTTCTTTGGATGAATTATATAGAAAGAATTCTAAACTTAATATAGAAATTGAAGGTAGGATTAGAGAAATTGGGAAAAACAATTTAGAAGAAAAATTTAAAAAAGTATTTGATATCTTCGATATGATTTTTGTTTCTGTAAATTCTGATTTTTCGTCTTACTTATTTGAAAAAAAGAGAACAAAAAATAAAGATGAAGGATTTAAGGTAGTATTTTTAGCTTTATATAATTTAATATCTGATGGATATATTATTGTAAATTATACGCAAGTAGCCCAAAAAATAAAAAATGCTGTTAGTATCATTGAGGGTTTTACTAATAATAACGTTATTGATTATACAAAAATGAAAATAACGGTTGATAATTTGTATAATTTATTGAAACCAGCATTTGCAAAATCAATTGAGAAAAAAAGTAATGCTATAGTTGGAGAAGTTAACAAAAGATTAAGTTATTCTAAAATAGAAAGTCAATTGACAGAGCTTAAGATAGGAATTTCTTATTTTACTTCATGTCAAGTAAATAATAACACAATAAAAGATATAGCAAAAACGCTAGTTGCAATGGCAAATATTTCTGATGCAAAAGAGGAAGGAATGCTTATAATAGGAATTGCTGATTCTAAAAAAACGTATGATGATTGGTATAACCTCTTTAAAGGGCAAGTTGTTATAAATAATCAACATTATATTCCTGGAATAGCAATAGAGGCAAGACGTTTATGTGGAGGGATAGACCAATATAATAGAAAACTAAGACAACTCATAGAAAATGAACCAATATCATCTAAACTAAAACAATATATATTAGAGACATTTGAAATAGTAGATTATTATGATGTGGAAATAGTAATATTTAAAAGTAAATTTATGGGTGAGATTAGTTTGTACGATAATCAAAAATATATTAGACATTCCAGTGAAACAAGAAGAATATAGATATAGTATGCACAAAATGGAAATATAATCATACTCACAGAATCAATTCTACGCAGAAATCCTTATATACAACCTTAAATTCTGGACGAAAACCATCTACCCTAACAACTTTACCTTAAAGGCATTTGCGTTGAAATTTGATGGTTATTTCATTAATATATTGTGAAGAAATGAGTATAACACGACTGCTGCTGTGATGATATTTATATCTGCTTTGTCAGAATCAAAAAACAGGTTGCTGAACAGACATGATCTATATTATAATGTACATATAACAAAATTCACTTGGAGGTGATAATATGCCATTACTTAAAGAGGAATATAGAAAAGAAGAGAAGATTAATGGTGTAATCTATAATATGTCACCATCACCGAATTATCAGCATGGGATTGTAGACGGTAATATTTATTCCATCATAAAAACAGGATTAAAAGGCAGCTTGTGTTTAGCATTTATGGAGAATCTGGATTATAAATATCATGCACAGGAAAGTGATGATTATGTAATACCGGATGTAATGATTATATGTGACCGTAAGCATTTGAAAGGTGGTTCTTATACTGGTACACCCAGATTTATTGTGGAAACTCTTAGTCCTGCAACAGCATTGAGAGATATGACCGTAAAGAAAGAAATTTATCAAGCAGCAGGCGTAGAAGAGTATTGGATCATCTCACCGAAAGAAAGAGCAGTACAGATTTATTATCTTGAAGATGGTAAATATGATTTGAAGTATAGCTATATCTTGCAGGATGATCCAGAAGAAGATCATTATAATGCAGATACAGTGGTGACGCTGAAAGATTTTCCGAAAATCTCTATGACATTAGCAGAGATGTTTGAGAACGTAGAATGATTATAATTTAATATGAGACAGTATGAAAGCCCTCGGGAGTTAATCCTGGGGCTTTTGGTATGTTGAGAAAATTATTCGTCTTCGGGTAAAGAAATATTATTTTCTTTTTGGAAATCCATAAAAGTTTTACCAGTATATTTGGTAATAGTATTTTGAAGAGCAAAAAGATAGGAAGAAGCCTTTTGAAGATTTCCATTGTTAATATCAATTCTGAAATTATCAAGTTGTTTCATAATATCTGTTAGTAGGCTATGAAGATTTTCTTGTTTACTTTCATATAAAAATTCTGCAAATGGCATACCTGCAAGATAAACCATAAATGTAGGATTTATTTTTAATGAACTATTTAAATTTTTTAAATGGTCTAAAAAAATATCTTTATCATTGACAGTGCTTAATTGTCTAAAGGCATGATTAAGTAATTGGCTTTGTGTAGTAAGTAAAGACTCTAATAAACGTTCCTGTTCTTCGACAGTTCTACTTTGGACTACTCGAAGCATTTCAATTTTTGTCGCAGATCCGTTTACTGGAACAGCACTTATTATTTGATCTATATAGTTAATACTCTGAGTTTTATTCAACTCTATTTCTTTAGAAGTCATTGCTCCGAATTTTACAATAGCAATAATTTTGATAAGATCGCTTCTATATATGGTTAATTGACGATTATCATCTCCTTTTTTTCCATCACGTTCAATTTGAGAATACCAATAGTCATTTTGTTTAACAAGGTTTGAAATCTTTTTCTTAGTTATTTTTCTGGCAATGCGTAATTCTTTGAGATGATCTATTAAGCGGATTTCCTGAGTATCTATTATTATTATTTGGTTTTTATTATAGCGTAAAAGACTTGCGAGAGTAGCCATAATATTGTATTCCTCCAGACAATATACATTTTTATTTTTGATACATTTAGATATATACAATAATAATACAATATATACAAAATAACAATGATAATTGTATCGTAAATTATAAAAAAGGCATGTTATTTTTAATATACAATTTATTATATACAATAAAACAAGAATTATACAATAAAAATATGAAAAATTGTATTTTGCAATTGACATACGACATACACAGTGATATAATTCAAAATGTAAGCAAGATACAGAGCAGTACAGAGTAACATAACTGCTCTGTTGATGGGATAACAGACACATTGGAACAGGTAAACAGAACTTAATCAAAGCGTAACATTATAGGTTAACACAAACAAATGTTCTGGCATATAATGGCGTTACGGATAAAAAGAAAGAGACAACGGTATTTGGCGATACCATCATCTCTATCTTATAGGATGAGTTCTAAACTCAATCCAGTATGTATTGTACAGGCATCAAGAATGAAGTCTATACTTTTCCTTAGACAAGATAAAGTATATCATTAAATTCATTTTTGTGCAAGTCTGCACAGTTTATTTCCCGATAAAAAAATTTAAGGGCAGCAAGATATGGCAGGTAAGCTATGTACTTTTGTGCATTTGCAGATTGGTTTATTTCCTGTACCCAAATGTACTATGAAAACTGAATAACAGGAGGATCGCACTATGATAATAGATTATTTTCTATACCATTTATAAAAATGGTGTTGCTTTTGGATTCTTGGGTTATGCCAAGGGAGAAAGTGTATCTATAGGCATAAAGAAGTGAAGATTTGAAACTTGGATTTCATCTTGATTATATGGATGGAATCAAAAATTTTTACCTTTCAGTGGTCAGTTATACAACACTATTGAAATTGTATTACTATCCTATAGCACACTACGGACTAACTAATAAACAGGAAAGTGATAAATACGGGAGGTGATTTATCAAATGAACAGATTGGGTTATGTGATTCTAAAGATTTTGAAAAAGAAGAATTGTACCAGCCATTTTCACAGCATGACATTACAGGAAATCATGGAAATATCAAAATCATGCAGAACAACAACTTCTCGAAAAATAAAAAAATTACGAGAGCAAGGATATGTAGAGCGTGGATGTGGAGATTGGCAAGCATACACATACTACATTACAGAAAAAGGCTTAAAGCTAATAAAGGATGAAGAGGAGAACGAACATGCTTAAAGATTCAACGGCAGTTATTGGTTTAGGTTTAGGCGGTATGACTGTAACTTATGAGTTCCAGGAGAAAAATTATCTTACATATTCGGTAAACGGATCAGAACAGGATATTAAAAGTATTCCCAATGCTAAAAATAGTATGAGGCTTGAAGGATATGACGGTCTTGCAGGAAATAGAGAGCTTGCCTATGAAGCGTTAAAACGTAACAAACATATATTGAAGAAACTTAAAGAAATAGAGAAGAAAATCATTATTGTGATTGCTTCTGCCGGTGGTTCAACAGGATCAGGATGTATTACATTTGTAAGTGAAATTCTGGTGCAAAATCCAGATAAAATTGTTGTTCCAGTAATTCTTATGCCAAGACAAGATGAGTCAATTCAGAAAAGACTGAATGCGTATAATGTGGCAAAAGAACTCATGCAGATTGAAGAACTGGGTGCCATTATTTTTGTAAATAATGAATCTTATTCAGATTTGAAAAAGATTAATACGATTCTGGTAAATATGTTGGATGCATTTTTAAGTGATACTTCCTATTCCAGTGGGTCAAACTTTGATGATTCTGAAAAGATGAAGATGCTGAAAGATAACGGTGCATTTGTGATTGCTATGTTATCTGATAAAAATTCAGAAAATAACAGAGTAACCACAGCTGATATGGTAAAAGCATTAACTGTAAAGAATATTTTTCTTCCTATCAATGCAGATGGTATTGTTGGAAATCTTGGAATTATCAATCAGGGTAAAAACAAGATTGATGAGCATGAAATTGAGAAAGCTATTGGTGTTCCAGAGAACATTTTTACAGGATCTAACGGAGCGGTCAATATAGCCTGTGCATCAGGATTATCTTTTCCAGTTGAATATATTAAAAAACTTGGTAAAGATGCTTCGGATGAACAACGTGCTAGGCTCAGTCGTAGACAATCTTTAACTCTACTTGATGATTTAGAAGAGATTGAGAGTCCAGTTATTCCAGATAATAAGTCAGTAAGTAAGCGTAAACGTACAAGTCTGGAATTATTGGAAGGGTTAGATTGAGAAGCTACGAACAACTATGAACAAGTAACATATAGAGAATATATAAGTAACCTATATCAAAACAACAAGTAAGAACACAGGAGGACAACCAAAGAGTATTATATTGATACTACCAAAAATAAGAAAAAGCGGCAATTCCCTATAGATGAGAAATTGAAAAAGCTTTTGCTTAAAATAAAAAAGAGTGAGCTTAGTGCAGGATATCTCTGTGAGTGGGTATTTGCAAATGAAGAAGGAAGAATTCATGCGCCTGTTGTTTCATCTTGCATCAAAAATAAGTGTAAACAATTGGAAATACCAGAAAGAGGAATACACGCATTCAGAAAAACTCTTAATTCCAACATGAGATGTGCAGGCGTATCAGAAATGATGACTTCTTCTTTGTTAGGACATTCTCCGCAAGTTAACAGACAATATTATACTTTTGATGTGACAACCTTATCTGATAAGGCAGAGATAATAACCAAAATGCATGAAAACATTGGATGAGTTCTAAAAAAGGTAATAAAGGTAATAAAAAAATCCGAAGTCATCAGACCTCGGAAATCCTTGAATTTGTTAGAAATATCGGGGCAACAGGATTTGAACCTGCGACCTCACGGCCCCCAGCCGTGCGCGCTACCAAGCTACGCCATACCCCGCAACGCATATAACTATAACATAAACGAATTGTAAATGCAACCATTTTTTGAGGAGAAAGATGGTTGTATGGATGATAATAAAGAGTGTGATCCCTTGATACTTTCATAGGCTTCACACTCTTTACATAATATGATCAGGCTGTCTGTATTGTGTTACCTGGGTCAGGTAAAATACCTCTTCCCTGAAGTACAACGACAAGAGTTTCTGTTGTGTCCTGTAAATTTTTGATATCTTTTCGGATATTCCGTTCTGCAAGCTTAACATCCAGTGAAAGGTCGTCCAGGCGTTTTCTGTTGGTATCACATTTCAGATCGATCATTTCAAGTCTGTTTTCTACCCGGTTGAAGCGGGCATCTATTTCATCAAAACGAACATCCATAGCATCAAGACGAGCGTCGATACCGTCAAAACGAACATCCATAGCATCGAGACGAGCGTCGATACCGTCGAGACGAACATCCATAGCATCGAGACGAGCGTCAATACCGTCGAGACGAGTATCCACTGCATCCAGTCTGGCGTCGATACCATCTAATCGGTTATTTATATTGCCCAGCTGGACATTGATCGGGTTTATCATACCGGCTAATAATTCCAAATCTTTCTGATCTAGCATATGCGCATCCTCCTATAAAAATTGTACCGCATATTTCTCTGTGCGGATATTGTATCATGTTTCGAGTATGAAGTCTATGAAATTATCAAAGAACAAAATGGACAGGAACAATAAGTTCTTGACTAGTATAATATATATAATAAGAAAAAACAAGACATATTTTTATATCTTTAATAATAATAGAAAATGCAGGCGAACTACCTGAAGAATAAAAAAAGGAGGCCGGGAGTTGTGCGGACTCCCGGCAAAAAAGTATGAAAAAGAAAAAGATTGTTTAGCATTTGCTATCTACAGTTAATAATATAGTAAAAAAATGTGTGCATTGTGTGAAAGGAAAATGAAGAGAATGTGAAAACTGCCGCTTAATGTTAGATTAAGCGACAGTAATTTTTTCGGATTATTCTGTTGTTTGATCCAAGATTTTGAACCATATGTAATGATAACATCCGCTTTAATGCTTGTCAAGCGATCTGAAACTGCCATAGCTGTCCAATTATGTCGTTTTTTGTGCCGTTTTATGCAGCTTTTTATGTAAGTATAATTCGTTCGGCAGAGGATGTCCTGTGAAATTATACCAGTTTATTTAATTTTTCAATAATTTCTGTAAGTTCTTCTCTGGAATACCCGCCAAAGCTTACCAGCGCACGTAATGGCATGGAGTCGGTCATGGCTTCTGTCATTTCTTCAGTGATAGCTTCGGAAGCGGCTTCAGAAGAGGACTCTTCACCAACGTTCATGGCTGAGATATATTTTGCTGTCAATTCTTTTGCTGTTTCGCTTGTTTTTGGGTTGCGGAACAGTTCGCCAAGGGTGGTGTTCATATGAACATGCATCGGAAGCTCCTGGCTGCTGTTCAGATGGATCCTGCCTTCAAGATGGATATCTCTGGAAGATGTACCGACAAGGAGCTTATATTCGCCGCTGGCTGCGAACCAGTCATGAAGTTCTGTATTGTACCATGCGAAGCTTCTCTTATCCAGCTCCATGGTTACTGCTTTGGTTTCGCCTGGATTCAGGAAAACCTTTTCGAAGCCCTTGAGCTCTTTTTCCGGACGGATCGCGGAACTGGTACAGTCTTTGACATAGAGCTGTACGACTTCTTTTCCTGCCATATTTCCTGTGTTTGTTACATCAACCGAAACGGTGATGGTGTCTTTGTCTGTAGGATTTTCATTGGAGATCTTCAGGTCGCTGCAGGCAAAGGTAGTGTAGGAGAGTCCATAGCCAAACGGATATGCTACATCCATTTCTTTTGTATCGTAGTAGCGATAGCCTACGAATACGCCTTCATGGTATTCAACCTTTTCACCGCCGCCGAAGTTCAGGTAGGATGGATTGTCGGAGAGCTTGAGCGGCATTGTCTCGGCAAGCTTGCCGCTGGGATTTACTTTTCCGTAAAGGATGTTTGCGACAGCGGTACCGCCTGCCTGACCGCCGAGGTATGCTTCCAGAAGGCCTTTTATATCATTGAGCCATGGCATCTCCACGGGGGAACCGTTGTGGAGGACGATCACGGTATTCGGCTGTACTTTAAGGATCTCAGCAATGAGACGGTTCTGGCATTCAGGAAGCCTCATGTGGGAACGGTCGTATCCTTCAGATTCAAAGCTGTCCGGAAGTCCGGCGAAGATCACAACCTTGTCAGCGGCGGCAGCAGTTTTGATCGCTTCAGCTGCAAGTGCGTCATCGTAGAGATTTTTGTCTGCAGGAAAACCTTCTGCATAAGTAACCTGTGCATCGGAAGGAACGGAATCCAGTGCGTTTGTGATCTTGAAGCAGTTGATATGAGAGCTTCCGCCGCCCTGGAAACGAGGCTTCTTTGCAAAACCACCGATGAAAGCAATTTTCTCGGATGCTTTCAGAGGGAGGATCTGCTCATCGTTTTTCAGAAGAACCATAGATTCTTCGGCAATGTGGCGTGCTTCTTCATGGTCTTTTTCCATGGTGAATTCCTGCGGTGCCCGGTTGTCTGCATATTCAAAAATTATGCGTAGAATGCGTTCAACAGCCTGGTCAAGAATGTCTTCCTTGAGGGAGCCGTCTTTTACGGCCTGTACGATGAGGGCATCGTTGACCCCATTGGAGGAAGGCATTTCCAGCTCAAGACCTGCCTCAAGACCTTTGACGCGGTCATTGACTGCACCCCAGTCGGACATTACATAGCCCTTGAAGCCCCAGTCACCGCGGAGAACATCTGTGAGAAGCCATTTATTCTCAGATGCGAAAGTGCCGTTGATCTGGTTGTAGGAGCACATGAAGGTGTATGGCTGAGCTTTTTTTACTGCGGTTTCGAATGCAGGGAAATAGATCTCACGTAAAGTGCGCTCATCAGCCTCGGAAGAATTGCTCATGCGGTGATATTCCTGGTTGTTTGCTGCAAAGTGCTTGATAGAGGTTCCTACATGCTGGGACTGTACTCCGTTTATAAAAGCGGCTGCGATCTCACCTGCGAGATATGGATCCTCGGAATAATATTCGAAGTTTCTTCCGCAGAGAGGAGAACGTTTGATGTTTACGGCCGGTCCGAGAACTATGGATACATCGTTGGCCTGAGCTTCTTTTCCGATGGTTTTGCCCATTTCTTCCACCAGCTTGCGGTCAAAGGAGCAGGCGCTTAAAGCGGCCGGCGGGAAGCAGACGGCCTTGATGCTGTCATTCATTCCAAGATGATCGCCCTTGTCATCCTGCTTACGAAGTCCGTGAGGGCCGTCGCTGACCATTACTTCCGGGATCCCCAAGCGTTCCACATGTTTCAGATGCCAGAAATCAAGACCTGAGCACATGCCGGCTTTTTCTTCCAGTGTCATCTGGCTTACGATTTTTTTCAGATCACGTTTCATTAAAAATACCTCCGAAATGTTTTTCTTACTATGAACTATAGCATGTTTTGCTGGTAAAATATAACAAAAATTTGTTAAAAATAAAAAAATATTGCAGTTTAGCCGAATCAAGTAAGTCCCCTGCTTCAATTGCGAATATCCGCATGACCCTCACATTTTCAGGAATATAAAAACGATATGCAGGTCGATTGACAGAGCGGTGAGAGATATCTTTTTCTGGCTTTTGTGGGAAGAGTGTAGTAATATAGGTAGGAATAATGACAGAGCTGCCGGACAGAAGAATGGTCGACTGTCTGGCTTATGTGAAAGGACTTATAATGAAAGACATCATATCAAGTATTATTACAAGTGTACTGACAGCTTTGTACCAGCCATTTTGGTTTTCTGTGATCCTGTCTGTGATGGTACTGTTTTTTTATCTCTTTGCCTACCATAATGAGACAGGTGGAAGGGGAATCAGGGGAGCTTTTTCCGTGTGGTGGCAGTATTTCAGAGGAAATGCTTTTTTTCGGAAGCTGTTTTTTCTGACCTTTTATACAACCATGATCTTGTTTCGCACGCTGCTGAACCGAGATATGTGGATGAATCCCCTTTCGGATGTGATGGCGAACTGGTGGATCTGGAAATATGGAGAGGATGGTACCAGATATCTCACAACTGAGTGTATTGAGAATCTGATGCTGTTCATTCCGTTCACGATCCTGCTGTTCTGGACCGCAGGAAAGAAAATATTGAAAAAAACAACATTCTTGAATATTGTGTGGACCGGACTTAAGATTACCTTTGTATTCTCACTGTCCATTGAACTTCTGCAGCTTTTCCTGAGGCTTGGGACGTTCCAGGTTTCTGATCTGACATATAATACTCTTGGAGGAGGTATTGGCGGGGCTGTGTACTGGATTGGTCATCAGCTTTCAGTCAGGCGGGGAGCCGAATAATGTCTGCCGCAGATAGCAGGAAGACAGAGAAACGGATCAGCCCGGATTGCTGTTCGTGAGTGATGCACTGAAATTTTTGCGCGGTGCATCGTTAAAATTTCGTTGACAAATCTTCCATAACGTGTTAACCTAATACCAGTTTCAAAAAGAAAATGCGTAGATGAGGAATAGTACACAAGAGAACGGAGCACAGAGAGCTGCTGGCCGGTGAGAAGCAGCGGAAGGGATTTGTGGAACTCGCCTCGGAGCATCTGCCTGAAATCTTTATATATTATATAAGAGAGTAGACGCAGACGGTGTCCGCCGTTATCCGGAGAGGATATAAGGATGTATATACATTCCGTATCTGTCAAGTGTGTGAATTTTTATTCATGAAATAAGAGTGGTACCGCGTAGGACAGCAGTTGTCTTTCGTCTCTTGCAGAATCTGCAGAGTCGGAAGATTTTTTTTATGTCTTTATATCAAAAACAGAAACCAAAGAGAAATTTTAATGGAAACAGAAAGTGGAGGAAAACAAAATGATGACACCATCCAAGTACAAACGTCAGTATTACATGCCGCCGGTGAAATGTATGAAATGGGCGGAGAAAGAATATGTGGATAAGGCCCCGATCTGGTGCTCTGTAGACCTTCGTGACGGAAATCAGGCACTTGTGATCCCGATGAGCCTGGAGCAGAAAGTGGAATTTTTCAAGCTTCTTGTAAAGATTGGTTTTAAAGAGATCGAGGTTGGATTTCCGGCTGCTTCTGAGACAGAGTATGAGTTTCTCCGTACGCTGATCGAGCAGGATCTGATCCCGAAGGATGTAACGATCCAGGTGCTGACTCAGGCAAGAGAGCATATCATCCGTAAGACTTTTGAAGCTGTTAAAGGCGCCCCAAAAGCGATCGTTCATGTATACAATTCCACATCCGTATCGCAGAGAGAGCAGGTATTCAAAAAATCAAAAGAGGAGATCCTGAAGATCGCAGTAGATGGCGCTGCACTTCTGAAAAAACTGGCTGATGAGACAGAAGGCAATTTTCAGTTTGAGTACAGCCCGGAGAGCTTTACGGGAACAGAGCCGGAGTATGCACTGGAGGTGTGCAATGCGGTTCTGGATGTATGGCAGCCCACTGCAGATAACAAAGCGATCATCAACCTGCCTGTTACGGTTGAGCATTCTATGCCGCATGTGTATGCAAGTCAGGTGGAATACATGTGTGATAATCTGAAATACCGTGAAAACGTGATCGTTTCTCTTCATCCGCACAATGATCGTGGATGTGGCGTTGCAGACTCCGAGATGGGTCTTCTTGCAGGTGCTGACCGAATTGAGGGAACTTTGTTCGGAAATGGTGAGCGTACCGGTAATGTGGATATTGTAACGCTTGGTATGAATATGTATTCCCAGGGTGTGGACCCGAAGATTGATTTTTCTGATATGCCGCATATTTGCGAGGTTTATGAGAAATGTACCGGAATGCAGATCTATGAAAGAAGTCCGTACAGTGGAGCTCTTGTATTTGCTGCATTTTCCGGATCTCATCAGGATGCCATCGCAAAGGGTATGCACTGGAGAGAGAACGGAGATCTGGAGCACTGGACTGTTCCGTATCTGCCGATCGATCCGACAGATGTGGGAAGAAACTACGACGCAGATGTTATCCGTATCAACAGCCAGTCCGGAAAGGGCGGTGTAGGCTATATACTGGAGACAAAGTTTGGCCTGAACCTTCCTCCGAAAATGCGCGAGGCTATGGGCTATGCAGCCAAAGCAGTGTCCGATCACAAGCACAAAGAGCTTCATCCGGACGAGATCTTCAGTCTGTTCAAATCTACCTTCGAAAATGTGGTTGAACCATACAGCATCAATGAGGTTCATTTCCAGCAGAAGGAAGACGGCATCGTAACACGGGTTACTTCTACATTCCGTGGAAAAACCATCGTTACAGAGGCTTCCGGAAATGGTCGTCTGGATGCGGTAAGCAATGCGCTGAAGAAAGCTTACGAACTGAAATACACACTGGAAACTTATCAGGAGCATGCTCTGGAGCAGAGCTCTTCCTCCAAGGCTATCGCTTATGTGGGAATTCGCAAACCGGATGGAACGCTTGCCTGGGGAGCGGGTGTTGATCAGGATATCATCCGTGCCTCTATTGATGCACTGGTAACTGCGATCAACAATCGATAAGCATCCGGTTCCGGATAGGTTTACAAAAAATGAGAAGCTGCCATAAAACGCAGCTTCTTTTTTTGCCGTGCAGATGCTATAATAGTGCGGAATGTGAAAATAACAGTGAGTAAGAGGGATATTATGAAAAATAAGAAAAAAAACAGAAGCTCATACAGCCTGTCTGCAGAGCTGAAAAATACTCTGAAATATCTGCTGATATGGGGAATGATCTTGATCTTTTCCGCATATTTGCTTAGTGATTCGGAGATCCTCGGAAATGTAAGGCAGCAGGCAAGACCGGATACCTGGTCTATGATCGGTGCGGGAGGAAGCTTTGAAGAGGAGTTTACCTGCAAAACGAACCGTCTGTCCGGTGTGGAGCTTTTTCTTTCTACAGAGAGTGCATCGGTTGCTGGAACGTTTCAGATAACGCTGTACCAGAATGAAAGGGAGATCCAGAGCTGGCAGGCCAGCAGACTGACCATATCGTCGGGGGATACCACGTATTTCCGGCTTGACCAGAAGCTTACGGAATGTAAGGGGCAGAAATTCCGGATCGTTTTAGATGGCGCAAAAGGGGATACCGGAGTGGCTGCAGGGTTGGTGAGCCAGAAGGATGATACACAGACACTTGCCTATCGGATCATTTCCAGGCCATTTCCAAAATCACTGGTGTTTCTGGTGATTGGAGCGGCGGCAGCTGTGATGCTGGTGATCTTTGCATTTCTGAAACGCAGACAGCTCCGGGCAGAAGTGGTGTTTGCCGTTGTTTATATTTTTATGAGTATCTGTACGCTGGCGGCGGTTCCGGCCTTTAATTCGCCGGATGAGTACAGCCATTATCTGAGAAGCTATGAGGTTTCCAGAGGATATCTGACGTCGGAAGGCAACGGAGGAAACGACTTATTCTCATATGGAAGGACGTTTAACAGTGGTCTGGTTCCGGAATTTTCCGCCAAGGATCATGTATCATTATGGGATATCGGAGAGAATGCAGATCAGCGTATCGACCGGGAAAAAACACAGTTTTACGGATTTGGAAATACAGCCTTGTATGCACCTACTTCGTATCTTCCCCAGGCAGTAGGGATCCGCATTGCAGATCTGTTTACGGACCGGCCGATGGTTCTTGCCTATGCGGGAAGGATCGCCAATATGCTTATGTTTGGACTGTTCTTTTTCTTTGCCATTCGTCTGACGCCTGTTGGGAAAAATTTCCTCGTACTTCTGGGGCTGGTACCTGTGAATATCCAGTCAGCAAATTCCATGTCAGCAGATGCCCTGGCCCTGGCTCTGACGGTTGCTCTGGCTGCCTTTGTACTGGCTATGCGATATAAACAAAAAGAAGTGATGAGTAGAAGACAGCTGATATGGATGTACGTGCTGACCGGATTCCTGTGTCTTTGCAAAGTGGTTTACATGCCGTTTTGCCTGCTCCTGTTCCTGATCCCGAAAGAACGGTTTAAAAGCAGAAAAAATTACTGGTTTCATGTGGTCTGTGCAGGAACTGTGATCTTGATCTTAAGTTTCGGCTGGCTGGTCATTGCATCCCGATATCTCTGTGAGTCACAGCCAGGTGTGGATACAGCTGCACAGCTTGTGGGGATCCTGAAGGATCCGGCTGCCTTTGTCCTGACTTTTGTGCGGAGCCTGGATAATTTTGGTGTGACCTATCTTACAGAAATGATAGGAAGTAATCTTGGATGGCTGAACATTCCTGTCTGTGCCCTGCTGGCAATGGGATATCTTTTGATCTTGGTCCTTCAGGTTTCCGGGAATGATGATATATCGGGAATCCGTCTGGAGCTTCCGGCAAAGGGCATTCTGGGAGGAGTCAGTCTCCTGGTATTTGCGCTGATCTTTGTAACGTTATACGGACAGTGGACAGCCTATGGCTACGATAAGATCTTGGGCGTGCAGGGACGGTATTTTCTGCCGCTTCTTTTTCCACTGATTCTTGCGCTGAAGCCCAAACGGTTTGCCGAAGGAGCCGGGGAAACACCATGGGGACTGTTTCTGGGAGCCTGGAGTATCGATCTGTGTGTTTATGCGACACTTTTCGTGCAGGCCCTGTGCCGTTTTGCATAAGGCGTCGGATTTGGTCGAGCAAAAATCCTTGACTGACTGAAAACAAAATATTATAATCAAATCTGTAAATAACAGAGGAAAAAACTGTTCTGAAAAAGGATAAACAGGCAGATAGAAGTACGATTTCCGGAAAGTGGGTGTACAACATTGGACGGAGATAGAGACGCTATCTGCCTTTTTTTCTGAAATGAAATATGACATGAGTGTGGATAACTCTGCGATTTTATGTGGAATACATGTGGATAAGGTGTGGATAAAACACAAATACCGCCGTTGAAGCGTTAAATACGGGAAAAAGCTTGACATATTCAATATTATTAAATATAATTTTCCCATACATTACAAAAATGTTACAAACATGTAAAGGAAATCGTAATGATCCGTATTTATCCGGGAAGCGATGATAATGGGGGCTGTGATATCGCATCGGAGGATTATGGGCTGTTACAGAAAATGAAACGCAAGGAATGAGATTATGAAAGTTGAGAAAGATTTACGTGAGACTGACGGAGTGCAGGATGAACGTAGAAATGGAAAAACCGGAGGAAATTCCGCGCGCAGTTTTGCAGTGCTGACATTATGTGCAGTTTTGGCGATGGTTATTTCTCTGGGGACAAGGACATTTGCAGAAAGTGAGGGAGGCAGGGTTTATGCAGCTTCAGATGGAGGAGAGGGCTCTCCCTATGAAGAGGTTGCTGTTCCTACCGGGATCGCAGGTGTGGTTTCAGGAGTTACGGATACACCATTATCCGGAAGCACGGTTACAAGGATCGGAAGCTCCTGTGAGCAGGTGATCGTAGGCCAGAGAGTACAGAAAGTAACCAATACTGCTGCAGATCTTAATGTAAGCTCCTCTATGGAAAACAAAGTAAATGAACTTGATGCAAGGTCGATCACACTGGCAGAAAATCCCACACTGATGTCAGATGAAGACTATGATACACTTCTGAGGATCGTGGAGGCAGAAGCAGGAAGTGAAGATATCAAGGGCCGTGTTCTGGTGGCCAACGTCATCATGAACCGTGTAAAAAGCGAAGATTTTCCGAATACGGTGACAGAGGTTGTCTGGGATAACAGTGACGGCGTTCCGCAGTTTTCACCGACCTATGATGGCAGGATCAATGAAGTTGCAGTTTCCGATGAAACAAGGGAAGCGGTCAAGCAGGCGCTGAAGGGTACTGATTATTCTGAAGGTGCACTGTTCTTTATCCAGAAATCTGCAGCAGAGGAACATAATGTGAAATGGTTTGAAAAGGACCTGAAGAGGCTCTTTAAATACGGGGTCCATGAATTTTATACATATAAATAGGAAGAACTGATGCAGTACAGAAGGAACCAACCGCCGGCAGAAACAGACCGGCGGTTTCTTTTTATCCGAAAGCTGTGAATATCTGTCTGATCACAGGGTGGGATTGGGCAAGACAGATTCTTTTTTAAAAGTGGTGGCATTTTCCATAATTCCATGCTATAATGTGATAACGTTGAAAAGAAAACGAATATCTTACAATAGAAAGGCGGAACACCAATGCAGGTATTGTACAAGAGCACCAGAGGAAAAGAGCAGGCAGTTACAGCGTCTATGGCCATACTTAAGGGCCTTTCTGAGGACGGCGGACTGTTCGTGCCTGAAAGCATTCCACAGCTGGATGTACCAATGGACAAGCTGGCACAGATGACCTACCAGGAGACAGCATATGAGGTAATGAGCCGTTTCCTTACAGATTTTACCGAGGATGAGCTTAAGAACTGTATCAACAAAGCATACGACAGCAAATTTGATACAGAAAAGATCGCGCCTCTTCATGAAGCGGATGGGGCATATTTCCTGGAACTGTTCCATGGCGCGACCATTGCATTTAAGGATATGGCACTTTCCATTCTTCCGCATCTGATGACAACTGCAGCGAAGAAGAATAATGTTAAGAATGAGATCGTGATCCTTACCGCAACATCAGGAGATACCGGTAAAGCTGCCATGGCAGGCTTTGCAGATGTGCCGGGAACGAAGATCATTGTATTTTATCCGAAGCATGGTGTCAGCCCGATCCAGGAGAAACAGATGGTAACTCAGAAGGGTGCCAACACTTATGTGGTAGGTATTACCGGTAACTTTGATGATGCCCAGACTGCAGTTAAGAAGATGTTCAATGATCATGAGCTGGCAGCAGAGCTGGATCAGGCAGGCTTCCAGTTTTCTTCTGCAAACTCTATCAACATCGGTCGTCTTGTTCCTCAGATCGTATATTATGTATATGCCTACGCATCACTGGTACGCGATGGCAGGATCAAAGACGGACAGGAGATCAATGTGGTAGTTCCTACCGGAAACTTCGGAAATATCCTTGCTGCATACTATGCGAAACAGATGGGACTTCCGATCCACAAGCTGATCTGTGCATCGAATGAGAACCGTGTTCTTTATGATTTCTTCCGCACAGGAACCTATGACAGAAAGAGAGATTTCATCCTTACGACATCTCCTTCCATGGATATCCTGATCTCCAGCAATCTGGAAAGACTGATCTATCGTCTTACCGGAGAAAATGCTGAAAAATGTGCAGAGCTTATGAAATCCTTAAGTGAGGGCGGCGAATATACCATTACTGACGAGATGAAAGCACAGCTTGTTGATTTTTATGGTAATTTCTGCAGTGAAGATGAGACTGCACAGGCCATCAGTGATATCTACAAAAACAGCAATTATGTGATTGATACGCATACTGCAGTTGCAGCCGGCGTATATAAGAAGTATGTAAGTGAGACAGCGGATCATCTTCCGACAGTGATCGCCTCTACTGCAAGTCCGTATAAATTCACAAGAAGTGTTATGGAAGCACTTGGTGAGGAGCATAAAGATCTGGATGATTTTGGCCTTGTAGACGCATTAAGTGCGCTTTCCGGAGTACCTGTTCCACGTGCAGTTGAAGAAATCCGTACTGCCCCGGTTCTTCATGACAGGGTGGTAGATGCAGTGGATATGCCGGCAGCAGTAAAGGATATCCTTAAGATCAAATAATAATTGATAATAAAATCAGTAAGAAAATGTATTTTCTGTTGAAAAAGCACAAATACTGGTTTATAATAAAAACAACGAAAACCGAATCCTGGAATGTTCGATCCCCCTTTTCTTTTTGAACCTACATTGACATTTTGGGAATCCAAAATCGCAGGTTGGATGTCAGACCTCACGTCGTGGTAGGCAGAAGACACTGTTGAGGATACCCACCTAGCATCTGCTAGGCGTCAAAAATAAGGGAACGGCATCCCGGGATTAATCGGTTAAAGACATAGAGCCGGTTAATGGCTCTTTTTTCATATATGGGAGGAATTACAGCATGAGTGTTTCTGAAAGGAAATTTGGGACACTTCCTACAGGGGAAGAAGTAAAGATCTATCATCTTGAGAATAAAAAAGGTGCCTATGCTGAAGTGCTTCAGTATGGTGCGATCCTGGTGAAGATGTGTGTTCCGGATAAGAAGGGAGATCTGAAGGATGTGGTCCTTGGATATGACGATATCCGGGGATATGAGATTAATGGATGCTTTTTCGGTGCGATCATTGGAAGAAGTGGAAACCGTATCGAGAATTCCAGATTTTTTATTGACGATAAAGAAGTGGTTCTTGCAGAGAATGAGAATCATAACAATCTTCACAGCGGTCCGGATGGCTTTGAGAAAAAGCTGTGGGAAGTAAAAGAAATTTCCCAGGAGAAGAACAGCGTGGATTTCTTCCGCATCAGTCCGGATGGAGAGAACGGATTTCCGGGAGAATTTTCCATTGTTGTGAAATATGAATTCACAGAGGAAAACGAACTGAAGATTTTTTACAGAGGACGCTCTGATGCAGCTACCGTTGCCAATATGACCAACCATTCTTATTTTAATCTGAACGGAGAAGGCAGCGGAGATGTGCTTGATCAGGAAGTATGTATTCATGCGAAGTATTTTACTCCGGTAAAGGACAGCCAGTCCATTCCTACCGGTGAATATGCACCGGTGGTGGGAACGCCGATGGATTTCAATGTTTCCAAACCGATCGGCAGAGACATTGAGGCGGATTTTGAACAGCTGAAGTTCACAGGCGGTTATGACCATAACTATGTAACCGATAATTATGCAAAGGGCAATGTCCGTTCGATCGCTACTGCATACTGTAAGGAATCCGGTATCGGTATGGAGGTTTCCTCCGACTGTCCGTGTGTGCAGTTCTATGCAGGCAATTTTGTTAAGGATGAGAAGGGAAAGAACGGTCATGTTTATCATGAACGTTATGGATTCTGCCTGGAGACACAGGTGGAGCCAAATGCAGTCAATGTAGAGGATTTCCATTCTCCGATCCTGCTTCCCGGTGAAGAGTACAGCTCTGAAACGGTTTACCGTTTCTTTGTGAAATAACAGACAAACAGAATTAAAAGAGGTGCGAGAAGGCAATGCAGATACGTGTGGCAGAAGAGAGAGATGCAGCAACACTTTTAGAGATTTATTCCTACTACGTAGAAAAAACTGCGATCACATTTGAATACGAAACACCTTCCATAGAAGAGTTTACGCAGCGAATCCATGATATAAAGGTGAAATATCCGTATATTGTGGCAGAAGAGAAGGGAGAGATCCTGGGATATGCCTATGGTTCGGCGTTTCACCCGAGGGCTGCTTATGGCTGGTGTGCGGAGATGTCCATTTATGTGAGGCATGACCGGCGTGGCAGCGGTGCAGGAGGCAGACTCTATCGAGCCCTGGAGAGTCTTCTTGCAGAGATGGGAATTCTGAACCTGAACGCCTGCATTGCAGTTGCACCAAAAGAAGATGAATACCTGACCAGTGCCAGTGTGGATTTTCATAAGCATTTCGGCTATAAGCGTGTGGGAGAGTTCCACAGATGCGGCTATAAGTTTAACCGTTGGTATAATATGGTATGGATGGAAAAGATGATAGGCGAACATAAGAGCCTGCAGCCGGAAGTAAAGCTTTTTCCGGAAATCCAGGATAAGATCGGATTTGAACGTTTTTCCTGGTGAAAAAAGAAACCTGAGGGAGGTCAGCATGGACGAGGAAAAGAAAAATATAATCCAGCTCATGCTGGGATTTGTGCGCAGGGCAAACGGAGATCATGTCAGTGCATATGCGGCCCAGGCAGCGTATTTTCTGATCATGTCTTTTATCCCGTTTATACTGTTTCTTACAACGCTGATCCGTTATACACCGTTAAGCTATAATGTTGTCAGGGATGCCATCATCGGGTTTGTGCCCGGAAATCTGCAGACCTTTGTGCTGAGCATTGTGGTAGAAGTATACAAAAGAAGTACAGCCATCGTGCCGTTGTCTGCGCTGATGGCGCTCTGGGCGTCCGGAAAGGGAATGCAGGCGATCACCAATGGCTTAAATACCATTTATCATGTAAAGGAAACCCGAAACTGGCTGATGACCCGAATCTATTCGGTTTTTTATATGCTGTTGTTTGTGCTAGCGATCATTGTCACTCTTTTGGTCCTGGTTCTTGGTAATCGGATCCAAGTAGCTGCACAGAGAACCATTCCGATTCTCGGGAGGCTGCTGGCCAAGGTTATAGGGGCCAGGACATTGCTTGTATTTGCCGTGCTGTTTGCAGTGTTTCTGGTCCTTTATAAAGTGCTTCCAAACCGAAAGGTAACCTTTAAAAGCCAGCTTCCGGGTGCATTTATGATCGCAGTGGCATGGATGATATTTTCCTATGGATTTTCCCTGTATTTTGAATTTTTTCCGAGTTTTGGAAATATGTACGGAAGTCTGACTGCGCTGATCATGGTAATGCTGTGGCTGTATGTGTGTATGAACCTGCTTCTTTACGGGGCGGAGATCAATGCCTACTTCGAAAATGAATTCCGAAAGGCCCAGAGATCTGTAAAAACACTTCTTTCCAAGAAAGAAAATGAAAAAAACAGTTCCAAAGAATCCTGACTTTGCGCTTGACAGAAGGCAGACCTTGTGGCATAGTATTAAAAGACAGAAAAGCTGTGAAGGTGTTTATAGAGGATCATTTTCTCACAGAGAAGGGAAGTCACCGGCTGTAAGCTTCCCCGGGTTCAGATGGTTCTTGAATTTCCCACCGGAGCTTCCTCTCTGAAGTAACAGTAGGAGATGACGTAAGCTGCGCGTTAAGCAGACAAGAGGTGCCCGTGATCTTTTCATGGGAAACTGGGTGGTACCGCGGATATTCCGTCCCTTTTATGAGGGACGGTTTTTTTATTGCCCATATCTGGATCTTCGGGGTGGGCGGCGGATCATTTGATCATTTTAATTAAAGGAGAAATAGACCATGGATATGAAAGAAAGACTTCAGGAACTGGCTGAAAATGCCAGAAAACGGATCGAGGAATCCGAGGGCCTGGATAAGCTGAATGATGTGCGTGTTGCATATCTTGGAAAAAAAGGTGAGCTTACTGCAATCTTAAAAGGTATGAAGGATGTTGCTCCGGAAGAACGTCCGAAGGTTGGACAGCTTGTCAATGAGACAAGAGCTAAGATCGAAGAACTTCTGGAAGCCTCCAAAAAGGATTTCGAGGAGAAGGTCCGTGAGGAAAAAATGAAAGCAGAAGTGATCGATGTAACACTTCCTGCAAAGAAAGCGAAGATCGGTTATCGCCATCCGAATACTATTGCTCTGGAAGAGGTTGAGCGTATTTTCATCGGAATGGGCTATGAGGTTGTGGAAGGTCCGGAGGTTGAGTATGCGGACTACAACTTTACAAAGCTGAATATTCCGGAGGATCATCCGGCAAGAGATGAGCAGGATACATTCTTTATCAATGATTCCATTCTGCTCCGTTCCCAGACATCACCGGTGCAGGCACGTGAGATGGAAAAAGGTAAGCTTCCGATCCGTATGATCGCACCTGGCCGTGTATTCCGTTCTGACGAGGTAGATGCAACACATTCACCTTCCTTCCATCAGATCGAGGGCCTTGTTATTGATAAGAATGTTACGTTTGCAGATCTTAAGGGAACCCTTCAGGAGTTTGCAAAAGAGCTGTTCGGACCGGAGACAAAGACCAAATTCCGTCCGCATCATTTCCCGTTCACAGAGCCGAGCGCTGAGGTTGATGTTTCCTGCTTCAAATGCGGCGGAAAAGGCTGCCGTTTCTGTAAAGGTTCCGGCTGGATCGAAATCCTTGGCTGTGGTATGGTTCATCCGAATGTTCTCCGTATGTGCGGAATCGATCCGGATGAGTATACAGGATTTGCCTTTGGTGTAGGTCTGGAGCGTATCGCACTTCTAAAATATGAGATCGATGATATGCGTCTTCTTTATGAGAACGACAGCAGATTCCTGAAACAGTTCTAAAACAGTGAACACGGATCATGAGTATCCGTCTGACAGTAAATATAGAAAAAAGAAGGGACAACCAAAATGAATACTTCATTATCTTGGATTAAAACATATGTGCCGGATCTGGATGTAACGGCACAGGAATATACAGATGCCATGACCTTAACAGGCACAAAGGTAGAGGGCTTTACAGAGCTGGATGCAGATCTCGATAAGATCGTGATCGGCCAGATCGATAAGATCGAGAAACATCCGGATGCAGATAAGCTGATCATCTGCCAGGTAAATATCGGAACTGAGAGTGTGCAGATCGTAACAGGCGCTCCAAATGTAAAAGAAGGAGATAAGGTTCCGGTTGTTCTTGATGGCGGACGTGTTGCAGGCGGCCATGATGGAAAAATGACTCCCGGAGGGATCAAGATCAAAAAAGGCAAACTCCGTGGCGTTGAGTCCTTTGGTATGATGTGCTCTATCGAGGAGCTTGGAAGCACCAGAGAAATGTATCCGGAAGCGCCGGAATACGGAATCTATATTTTTCCTGAGGACGCAGTTGTGGGTGAGAGCGCTGTTAAGGCACTTGGCCTTGACGATGTGGTATTTGAGTATGAGATCACTTCCAACCGTGTAGACTGCTACGGTGTTCTTGGAATCGCAAGAGAGGCAGCAGCAACCTTCCAGAAGAAATTCTGCCCGCCGATTGTAGAGGTTAAGGAAAATGATGAGAAAGCTTCCGATTATGTAAAGGTTACTGTAGAGGATCCGGAGCTTTGCCCGCGTTACTGTGCAAGAGTTGTAAAAAATGTCAAGATCGGTCCGTCCCCGAAGTGGATGCAGAGATGTCTGGCTTCCAATGGAATCCGCCCGATCAACAACCTGGTTGATATCACAAACTATGTAATGGAAGAGTTTGGACAGCCAATGCATGCATATGATCTGGATACCATCGCAAATCAGGAGATCGTTGTACGCCGTGCAGGAAAAGATGAAAAATTCGTCACACTGGATGGCCAGGAGCGTATCATGGATGAGAACGTTCTGATGATCTGTGACGGTGAGAAGGCTGTCGGCATCGCAGGTATCATGGGTGGAGAGAATTCCATGATCACAGACGATGTAAAAACGGTTCTTTTTGAGGCGGCGTGCTTCGATGGAACCAGCATCCGTCTTTCTTCCAAGAGAATCGGACTTCGTACAGATGCATCCGGTAAATTTGAGAAGGGTTTTGACCCGAACAATGCACAGGCTGCAATTGACCGTGCATGCCAGCTGATGGAAGAGCTTGGTGCAGGTGAGGTTGTAGGCGGAATGGTTGATGTCTGCAGCGAGACAAGAGAGCCATCCAGAGTAAAATTTGAGCCTGAGAAGATCAACAAGCTTCTTGGAACCAGCCTTACAAAAGAAGAGATGATCGATTATCTTGGACGTGTAGAACTGGCTTATGATGAAAAAACAGACGAGATCGTTGCACCGACATTCCGTCAGGATATCCACTGTAATGCAGATGTTGCAGAGGAGGTTGCAAGATTCTATGGCTATGATAAGATCCCGATGACACTTCCTACAGGAGAGGCTACTACAGGTAAGCTGCCATTTAAGCTTCGTATCCAGGAGGTTGCAAGAGATATCGCAGAATACTGCGGATTCTCAGAGGGAATGTCCTATTCTTTCGAAAGCCCGAAGGTATTTGACAAGCTTTGTATTCCTGAGGACAGTGATCTTCGTAAAGTCATCACCATCAGCAATCCTCTTGGAGAGGACTACAGTATCATGCGTACAAGCACACTGAACGGTATGCTGGCATCCCTTTCCACAAACTATAACAGACGTAATAAAGATGTTCGTCTTTACGAGCTTGGAAATATCTATCTTCCGAAGTCCCTTCCGGTTACAGAGCTTCCGGATGAGCGTACCATGTTTACACTTGGAATGTACGGAAAAGGCGATTTCTTTGATATGAAGGGTGTATGCGAGGAGTTCTTCGAGAAGATCGGAATGAAGAAAAAGGTTACCTACGATCCAAACAGCGGAAAACCATTCCTTCATCCAGGAAGACAGGCTAACATGATCTACGAGGGTAAGGTAGTTGGATACTTAGGTGAGGTTCATCCGGCTGTTGCAGATAATTACTCTATCGGAGAAAAGGCATATATCGCAGTGATCGACATTCTGGATGTTCTGGAATTTGCTGGTTTCAACCACAAATATACAGGAATTGCCAAATATCCGGCTGTAACTCGTGACCTGAGCCTTGTAGTTCCCCATGCAGTTCTCGCAGGACAGATCGAGGAGATTTTTGATCAGAGAGGCGGAAATATTCTTGAGAGTTATCAGCTGTTCGATATCTACGAGGGCGCACAGATTGAGAAAGGTTTCAAATCCATGGCTTATTCTCTGGTATTCCGTGCCCATGACAAGACTCTTGGTGAAAACGAGATCTCCGCAGCAATGAAAAAGATCATGAATGGTCTTAACGGACTTGGAATCGAGCTGAGAAGCTGATGCTGATCTACATTGTAAGACATGGCCTGACTGAGTGGAATAAATTAAAAAAGCTTCAGGGTGCAGCGGATGTACCTCTTGCGAAGGAAGGGATCCTTCTTGCAGAAAAAACCGGAGAAGCTCTCCGTAATGTGAAGTTTGATATCTGTTTTACAAGTCCGCTCTCAAGGGCAAAACAGACAGCAGAATATGTTCTGGGGAAACGTGATGTTCCGATCATACCGGATAAGCGGATCCAGGAGATCGATTTTGGTGTGTTGGAGGGTGATCAGGTAAGAGATGCAGAAGGTAATTATATCGATCCGCAGATCGAGACTTTTTTCCGTGATCCGGTAAATTTTAAACGACCGGAAAAGGGCGAGGATATTTTTGATGTGATCGCCAGGACAAAGGATTTCTGGGATGAAATAACATCAGATCCGACTCTTGCGGATAAAACAATTCTTGTTGCCTCTCATGGATGTGCAGTCCGTGCTCTTCTTCAGAATGTAGATCCTGATCCGGAGAATTTCTGGAGAGGCTCCGTGCCGCCAAACTGTTGTGTTAATCTTGTGGAAGTAAAGAATGGAAAGACAACGCTTCTGGAAGAAGATAGAGTTTATGCATAGAAAATAATGAGAAACGCAGAATAACTGTAATGGCTGTTCTGCGTTTCTTTTTTTGGCTTGTTTTTATTGGTGGAATTTCACAGGTTATGATTGACTAATTGAGATAAAATGAGATAAAATATATAAAAGTAATGAATGATTCAGAAAAATAAAAGTTAAACTTTACTAATTATATAAAGATGCAGAATTGTGTTGGAATTATATGAAATCATTTAACCAAGTGCGGATTGCGAATATCCGCCTACGGATAGAGGATAATTACTGATAGTGATGTGATATATGGAATGGGGTGAGTATATGCAGTCATTAAATGAGACAAAAGCAGGGGAAAGCTACACGATCAAGTGGATGACCGGAATGCCGGAGACTATGGAACAGATCAGGCAATATGATGTCAGTGAAGGAAAGACCGTACAGATCATAAGCAGGATACTTGGCGGAGTGATCGTAGGTGTTTGCGGACGCAGGATCCTGATCAGCGATGATGCAGCCTGCCGTATAAAAGTATAAAATAGAAAAAAGACGAAAGGACAATTCTTTTGGCGAAGGAATTGTCCTTTCTGGTTGTTTTAGGGAAGATGTTATGATAGTATGGGAACAAAAGAGTAACTTTTTTCAAAAATAAAGACAGGGGAGGCATATTATGGGAAAAAAGTTTATGAATACAGTGCTGTTTCTGGCAGTAACAGTGGCCGCGGCAACCCTGACTGCTTATGTTGGAAAAGGCTCCGGGAATGTGTTGCTTTATAATTTTACATTTCTGGGACTTATGCTGATCATATACGCAGTGGGGCTTTTTGCAGGTTTATATCGGATGGATAACCTGTCAAGAGCACTGAAGCATGGCTCTGGTGAGATCACAGAAGTGTTTCAGCTTCCGGGAAGAGCCAGAAAAGAAGAGATTGGGCAGCTGCGAGGGATTTTCGGTGACCGTTATCTCGACAAAAAGATGGATGATTTTGTTGACAGCATCAGCAGAACGGAAGAAGGGATCGCTGAAGTAGAGGATTTTGTGAATATTGAGGATGTAGATGTACATATCCACAAGAGACTCCTTGAGATGGCTCCGGACATTTTTACAAGCCTTGGTATCCTTGGAACATTTATCGGTCTTGTGTGGGGACTTAAGAATTTCCAGCCCACAGATTATGAAGTGATGACAAGCTCTGTATCCGCTCTTGTAGATGGTATCAAAGTTGCGTTTCTGACTTCCATTTATGGAGTTGCACTTTCTGTTGTGTACACATTTGGGATGAAAAGCGGATATTCTGCGATGTCCCAGGCGATGCAGGATTTTCTGGATCGTTTTCACGCACTGGTGCTCCCTACTGCGGAGAATGAGTCCTGGAATCTCCTTGTTTCCAGCCAGAAGACACAGACAGAAGCCATGAAACAGATGGCGGAACAGTTTTCTGTGCAGATGGCAGATAGCTTTGAGAAAGTGATCACACCTACTTTTCAGAAGATGAATGATTCTCTGGACGTTCTTACCGCATCTGTGACAAAAGGGCAGCAGGATGCGATCCGGGAGATCCTGGATACGTTTTTAAGCGAGATGCATGGTTCCTTTCAGATGCAGTTTGAAGATTTTAATGATGCTCTGGCAGAACTTAAGAAGGTGCAGAAGGAGAATACAGAATATACATCAGAATTGTACAAGACCATGAGCAGTCAGCTGAGTGAAACCTTTACGAAGCAGGAACGTGCCATGAAGGATGCCATTAAGGAAATCGATGAGATGCAGAGCAGTTATATGAAGACTGCAGATCGTATTATCCGGGATAATCAGATGATCCAGCAGCTGCAGAAACAGGATTACGAAAAGTTTGCCCGGCATATGCATGAAAATGAAAAAGAATCCGCAGATCTCTGGAAAAACTGCAATGCATCTATGCGCCAGTATGTGGACAGTGCTGCAGAAGGGATGAAAGCAGTTGCGGATTCCAATAGGATCAGCGAGGAGCTTCTTCGTGAAGATAAGAAGATGATCGAAGATTTTGAAGCCAGAGTGAAAGAATTTACCGAGAGCCAGAAGATGGTCAATAGTGTTCTGGATGAGGTACGCAGGCTTCTTTCTGAGATCAAGACGGCAAAAAATAACCGTGATATCCATCTGATCGCCGGACAGCCCTGGGGCTATGGAAGCAATGCCGGTATCCAGGAACTTAAGGATAAGCTGACGGGTCTGGAGGATCTTCTGGAAGGACAGGGTGCAAGACAGGAAGCGCTGCTGGATGAGATCGAGCGCAGTATCCGTGAGGCAACGAAGGCAGCACAGAAAAGCCGTTTTGGTTTATTTAAATAAGAGAGGAATTGTCAATGCGCAAAAAAAGAAAGCCGGAGGAGCATGGGTTTAATGTCTGGCGTTCTTATTCGGATATGATGGCAGGAGTTTTGCTGCTTTTTGTTCTGATCATGTGTGTGACACTTTTTCAGGCACAGAAGAGCTATCAGGACAGTCTGAAGGAACGGGATGAAAAAATCGCTCTTCAGGAAAAATATACAGAAGAGCTTCTGGAAAAACAGAATGCGCTGGATGAGCAGGCAGGAACATTAAAGAGCCAGGATGAGCAGATCAAGTCCAAGGACAAGCAGATCAAATCTCAGGATGAAGAACTGTCTTCTCTGGCGGAGAAGCTTGCCAAACAGCAGGAAACACTGGAGGCACAGCAGAAGAAGCTGTCCTCTCAGAAAAAGAAGCTTTCCAGCCAGCAGGATACACTGAAAGAGCAGCAGTCTGCGCTGGATGAAAAAACAGAGCTTCTGGAAGAACAGCAGGAGAAGATCGACAAGATCATCGGCGTGAAAGCGGAGGTTGTGGAAGCTTTGCAGAAGGAATTTGAGAAAAAGAACCTCAATGTGGATATTGATCCACAGACAGGTGCGCTGACGCTGAATGCCAATGTTATGTTTGATTATGATCAGGCAGAGCTTACCGATTCCGGTAAGATGACATTGTCTATGGTACTGCCGACATATTGTAAGGTATTGCTGGATGATTCCTATAAGAAATATCTTGGCGAGATCATTATTGATGGTTATACGGATACAGACGGAGATTACAGTTATAACCTGGAGCTGTCACAGAAGAGGTCTCTGGCGGTAGCGCAGTATCTTTTGGATATTAAGAGTGATTTTCTGAAGGATTCACAGGTTCAGGAACTGAAGGATTGTCTGACAGTGAATGGGCATTCCATGTCAGATCCGGTTCTGGATGCAGATGGAAATGTAGATAAGGGTGCGTCCAGACGTGTAGAGGTAAAATTCCGTTTGAAGGATGAAGAGATGATCCAGGAACTGAATAAGATCATGCAGGGAGATTCTGCAGAGTCCGACAGTACTGCTCAGAAAAAAGAAAAGAATCAGAAAGAAAATCAGGATAATAAGCAGTAATAAAATATGGCTGCTTTATATTTTTTAAGGAGGATTGGGTATGAAAAGAAAACTGGCATTGATGCTGACAATGACGCTTCTGGCTGGCAGCCTGGATTCGGGAATGCTGGTCAGTGCAGCTGATTTTTCAGCAGAAGAGAGTGTGGAACAGGCAGTGGAAGAGGAACTTTTTCAGGCTGTACATCCCTTTCTTCCATCCACATTCTGGATAATGGGGTGGTGGTAGAAGCAGGTGCATTTAAGCAATGTACAAGTCTTACCCGTATCCATATCCCTGCATCAATGGTTACACATGGTTATGTGTGTGAGAGTCCGGCGTATCCGGGAATTTTTGCGGGAGATACAGGTCTGACGACGGTCACCTTTGTGAAAGCAAAGATCGCCAAGTACAGAACTCGCCTTCGGCTCAGAAAGCAGGCCCTGCCGCAATAACGCCGTCTCCCGCAGCCCAAGTAGTAATCACCCCTCCTCCGTAGCAGCCCGGCTCAGCGTATCACCATAAATATCGAAGAATCCAGGAGCCAGATTGGCACAGCATACCACCATAAGTACCGAAGAATCCCAGAACCAGATCGCAGATCGGCACAGCGTACCACCATAAGTACCGAAGAATACAGAAACCAGATCGGCACAACGTTCTATTCTGAGTACCGCAGCATACAGACAAAAGTCAACAACGCTGCACACACAACAACGAAGAACTACTTCCGTGCCCAAGAGGGTGGGGGTGCAGGGGGAGGGCCTTCGGGCTACGGAACTCTGAGATGGCCTTCCCCCTGCATATTCCCGCATTGAAAATGCGACCGGCGTAGCGCCATCCAGCGAAGAGTCTTATTATAAAAAACAACATAATAAACAACAATAAAGATAATCCTAAAATTACAAATAAGAATAAAAAATTGTCC
>OBXX01000077.1_pt1 | contig 88441 bp, 69 predicted proteins | sample 1495441 | NCBI WGS metagenome assembly OBXX01 (sample SAMEA2580168, study PRJEB22360) | human gut metagenome | biome: human gut; feature: human-associated habitat; material: faeces | place: Denmark | collected 2008/2010 | reverse complement strand
ACCGGCCACACGACCGGCCAGTTAAGGCCAGTTACACACTTCGAGAGACAGTCCCGTTTTCAGCGGAAGGAGAGAAAGGAGAAAGAAGGAATGGAAAGGTGCCATGCGGGCATAACACAACACCGCACATGGCGAAACTATCGAATCAGCCCATCGGGCGCACTGGCATCATAATTGATGTGTACGCGCCCGATGGAGCGAATTCAATCGGTCAGACCGATGGTCACTCGACCTCAGACAGGGCATCAATGATGTAGTTGTTGATCGTGGCCTTGACGGACTCGAGGTGATCGGACTTGGTGGCGGCGATGAGCTCGGACTGCGGCTTGTCGAGGCTGTAGGCTTCGAGGTCGGCCAGGGTCACGTTGCCCTCGTCGATGTCCTTGCCGATGCCGGAATCGTAGGAGCTGTAGCGCTCGGCCATGAGGTCCTGGATGAAGCCGTCCTGGTTCATCTTGTCGGCAACCAGCAGGCCGGCGGCGTAGGCATCCATGCCGGCGATGTGGGAGCGGAACAGGTCCTCCTCGTAGAAGGAGGTACGGCGCGGCTTGGCGTCGAAGTTCAGACCACCGTGAGGTCCGATGGAGCCGGCCTGCAGGACTTCCCACATGACGGCGACGGTCTCGTACAGATCGGTCGGGAACTCGTCCATATCCCAGCCGATGAGCTTGTCGCCCTGGTTGGCGTCGAGGGAACCGAGGAAGCCGGACTCGCGGGCCACGCGGATCTCGTGCTGGTAGGTGTGGCCGGCCAGGTTGGCGTGGTTGCCTTCCAAGTTCAGCTTGAAGACGTCGGTCAGGTCGTGGTTGCGCAGGAACTCGATGGCGGTGGCGGCATCGAAGTCGTACTGGTGCAGCGTCGGCTCCTTCGGCTTCGGTTCGATCAGGAACTGGGCCTCAAAGCCGATTTCCTTGGCGTAGTCGGCGCACATGTGGAAGAACTTGGCGATGTGGTCGGTCTCGCGCTTCATCTCGGTGTTCCACAGGTTCTCGTAGCCTTCGCGGCCGCCCCAGAACACGTAGTTCTCGGCGCCCAGGCGCTTGCCGATCTCCAGGCTCTTCTTGAGCTGGCCGCCGGCGTAGGCGTAGATGTCGGCGAACGGGGAGGTGGCGGCGCCGGACACGAAGCGCGGGTTGGTGAACAGGGAGGAGGTGTTCCACAGCAGCTTGACGCCGGTGGACTTCATGTTCTCCTCGATCTTGTCAACGACCTTGTCGAGGTTGGCGTTGGTCTCGCGCAGGGTGTCGCCTTCGGGGGCGATGTCACGATCATGGAAGCAGAAGTACTCAACACCCAGCTTCTGGAACAGCTCGAAGGCGTAGTCGACCTTGGCCAGAGCCTGGTCCATCGGATCGGTGTACTTGTAGTACGGGCGGTGCGCGGTGCCGGTGCCGAACGGATCAACCAGTTCCTGGTTGAAGGTGTGCCACCAAGCAACGCCGAAGCGCAGCCAATCCTTCATCTTCTTGCCGGCAACGACCTTGTCGGCATCGTAGTAATGGAAGGCGAAGTCTTCCTTCGGTCCTTTGGCGCGGCCGACGTACTCGATCTTGTCAACATCCCACAGACCCATTTGGGCGCTCCTTTGCAGTAGGCGATATTACGGATTGCAGGACCAATAATAAAACGAACGAACTAAGTTTGTCAAATGATTGAATTAATACGCCGCGTCTCAGCGTGTTGCTAGTCATTGCAATGGTTTTCGAATGCAGTCAAGGCACAGATAGTATGGGCAAGCCAAGAAAGACAACTCAGCCAAGGAAACGAGACTTGATAATTGACGTCACGCAATTCCTCGCCGGCCACCGCTGAGGCCGGCTCCACCACCCCGCCAACTCCAACAGCACCACCCCCGCCAACACCACCGCCATGGTCATCACCCTGATGATCGGCTCGTTTGTGGCCATCCTCAACCAAACGCTGATGATCTCCGCCCTGCCCACGTTGATGCACGAGTTCGACGTGCCCAGCAGCACCGTGCAATGGCTGACCACCGGATTCATGCTTACCAACGGCATCATGATCCCGATCACCGCGTTCCTCATCGAGACCTTCACCACCCGCCAGCTGTTCCTGTACGCGATGGGCATATTTGCAGAATGATCTTGGCGTTAATGCACTGGTGTCCGGTCTGGTGATGATGCCGAGCGGCATCGCCATGGGCATCCTGAACCCGGTGGCAGGCAAGATGTATGACCGTATCGGTGGCCGGCCGCTCGCCTTACTGGGCTTCGCGATCATGACGTCTGCGGCTGTGCTGCTGGTCACCATCATGAACACGCACACCGCGGCGGCCATGCGCACCGGAGTGCCGGAAGCGGCGGCATCGGCCATTGGCGTGCGGGCTTCGTTCCGCACGGTCGCCATTGTGTGCGCGGTCTGTTTGGTTGCGTCACTCTTCATTCGTGATCGCGGCCGCCGACTTGGACAGCAGCGTTAGGCGAATCCTTCACCGATTGCTGGCCTTCTTGATCAGCGCGTCCAAAGTACCGGCTTGGCGCGCGGCTTCCACATCTTCCCAGTCGAGACCGGTGTCTTTGGCCCTCCCGTAGAAAAACCGCACCAGACCGGCAAAGTCCGGTTTATATCCGGTTTCCCGGAATGAACGGGCCAGCGAATCACCGATTTGCGGGTCATCAGGCCTTCGTGCCTCATAGATCGGGATGGAACAGGATCGCCACACGCCTCTCACATGTGCGATGCGATTGACGATCATGCCGCCGTGCGCACCATCGTATTGCGAGGCGGCATGTACGTCCGCCACCTCGTAGACACCACCATGAATGATGTCCTCAACTGTCAGACGACCTTTGACCGCGCTGGCATCGCGAATCCAGAACATCGAAGCGAAATTGGTGTCATCAAGTTCGCGAAAATCACGTATCTCGCGTGTGCCGATACGTTCGTCCTTGTCATACATGAATTCGGCCAAGGCTAGGAATGGCGAGATACCTGCGCCCGGACCGTACTGCAATTCGATACGTAAATCTTCGGATTCATTGCCGGTCAGTCCAATACCGCTGACGGCGCAGTCATAGGCAAACCAATCCCAGAACCACCATTCGATCCTTTGCAGCACCTGCTTCGGATACTTTTTGCATGGGTTCAGATTCACTTCGCGATAATATATGCGTCTCGCTTCGGCATAGACGGCGAGATTGCAGCGTTTGAACATCTCGGCTACGTCTTTGGTGTCCAGCATTGCTGGCAAACCGGCATTTTCGGCAGTAGTAGTGATTGCGGTGCTCATGGTGTTTCCCCTTCATGTGATGTGGACGGCGGGCTACGTTGCCCGCCGTGAGGCACACTGTATGACGTTCGTGCGGTGGCTCGCAAGCCCACATGGCGAGATGGTGGATAAGTGGAAAACCCAATGATTCCAAGGGGTATGGAATGTGCATAACAGTGGCTACCGTCGGTGGATAACCGCACTTTCTTGCAGGTTATCCACTGATCGCGCAGCTGTTATCCACCGTCTCTGGGTTATCCACATCGTCTCTGGCGTGTCGTCCACTGTCAGCAGTCGATTTCTGCTTCGTTTGGCGTGTATAAGTGCACGGTGAAGTGTATAACTCCGCGCATTAGGCATATTTGCTACTGAGAAAGGTCCCGAAATCGCCTTCGAACGCATAGCTACACTCAGCAGATGTATTCAGCATGGCAATAGACCCACTTAGGCACCGGCGAATGATTTTCCCTCGCTTATAGAGTCGGCAAAGGCCCAACACCTGTCCCAACGCCGACGCTACTGCACTGGCAGCGTCGGCAGAGGACCACAACTTGGCACAGCAACGACGCTAAAACCGCCCAGCATCGTTACACGTCCAAGTTTTGGCCGCTAACGACGCTTAATGAACGCTTAGCGTCGGCAGCAGGTCACGCACTGGTTCTCCACCGACGGTAGCGCTCCTTAGCGAAGCCAGCCCGCCACTCTTTGGCACATCACCGACGCTGAGAGAACCTCCAGCGAAGCCAACCAGCCAACCGCTGGCGACATGACACCACCCACACCCCTCAGCGAAGCCAACCTGCCAGCGCATGGCACCCCAACACCGATGAGAACACCCACCCCACCAGTGCACAAAAAGGCTGGTCATAGCGGTTGCGATGTAATCGCATCGTAATCGCGATGACCAGCCTCGGGAGTTGGGCTGCAATGAGCACCGATATGAATCAGATAATGATGCCGTTGCAGTGATCGACTTCATGCTGGATAATCTGCGCAGTCCAACCGGCGAAGGTGGCGTGGCGGGCGCGGAACCGACGGTTCTCGTAGTTGACCTCAATACGTCGATAACGCAGCGTGCGGCGTTCGCCGGTCAGGGACAGGCATCCTTCCTGGGTATCGAAGGCACCGTCCGAAGCGGTAATCACGGGGTTGAGCATCACCGTTATGCGCCCGCCAAGGTCTTCATCCACAAAGACGATGATGCGTTTGCCTACGCCAATCATGTTGGCGGCCATGCCCACGCACCGTGAACGGTTGGCCTCCAGCGTGTCTACGAGGTCTTCGATCACCTGCTCGTCGCCGGGCCCGGCCGCTTCGGACGGCGTGCGCAAAAACGACCGCGAAGTCATAATAGGACGTTGCATGCTGGAATCACGCTTCTTCGTGCCAATGGGGGTTCTGGCCGAAGGTGTGACCTTCGGGGTTGTCCATTGCGGCGATATCGGCCATGTCCTGATCATCGAGTTCAAAAGCGGTCAGGTCGAGGTTCTGACGCTGGCGCTCCGGGTTCAAGGACTTCGGGATGGCCACGTCGCCGTACTGGAGGTGCCAGCGCAAAATGGCCTGGACCACGGAAATACCGTGCTTGGCGGCGATACGCTTCAGGTCCGGGTCGCGCAGCATCTGGTTGGCGCGGCCCAGCGGGCTCCATGCCTCGGTGATGATGCCGTGCGCGTTGTCGTAGGCCAGCTGTTCGCGCTGCTGGAAGTACGGGTGCAGCTCAACTTGGTTGACGGCCGGGGTCACGCCCGTATCGCGAATGAGCAGATCAATATGGCCGGGCAAGAAGTTGCTGACGCCGATATGCTTGACCAGCCCACGTTCACGGGCTTCGACCAGCGCCTCCCATGCCTCAACGAACTGGCCTTGGCTCGGGTTCGGCCAGTGGATCAGATAGAGATCGATGTAGTCGAGGCCCATACGGCACACGCTCTCCTCAATGGTGAGCAGCGCCTCGTCATGGGCGTGGTGGCGGCCGGGCAGCTTGGACGTGACGATGATGTCTTCGCGCGGCACACCGGATTCGCGGATAGCGCGGCCCACCACGCCTTCATTCTCATAGTTGAAGGCGGAATCGATGAGTCGGTAGCCCTGATGAATGGCGGACTTGATGGCGTCCACGCCGGCCAGGCCGTTGACCTTGTAGGTGCCGAATCCGGTGGCTGGCAGTTCGAGGCCGTCGTTGGCCTTGCGGATCGGAGTGACCGGTGGTTCAAGCATGATAGTTCTCCTGCTTCTCCTGTGATGGCATATCTGTTCCATCATAAAGCCAACCAATCCGCTGCGGGCATACTATTTGACTTCCCTCATTTCCGGCGGGCGGCGAGTGGAGAATCGGAACATGAGCGAGGCGAGGATCACGCCGAGCACGGCCATGCCGGCGAACACCATCATGCTGCGTGGGAAGGCGATCATATACGAACCGGCGGCGTCTGCCCCATCGTTCGCGGCGATGGCCACCACCCACACATTGCCGGACAGCGTCACGAACACCGCGTCCATGATTACGGTGCCCGCGAAGCCGATGATGATGAACTTGGGCGGGAAGTGGCTCTTCAGCACGCCGCCGAATACCGGGCCGATGGCCGGTGCAGCGCAGGTGACCAGACTGACGATGCCGAGCATCGAGCCGCGCTGTTCAAGCGGCGCTTTTCCAGAATGATGCTGGTGATGAGCGACAAGGAGATGCCGGTGCCGAGCGACATGACCAGTCGGGCGGCGAGCAGCATCGGGAAGTTGACCGCGAGCGCGCCCAGCAGTGTGCCGGCGGCGAAGATCACGACGGCCATGATGAACAGGGTTTTGGTGGCGAACTTGCGCACCATGAACGGCGAGCTCGAAATCGATACTGACAGCAAGAGCAGATAGCCGGTGGTGAGCCACTGCACCACCGAAGCGCCGATGGAGAACTCCTCCATCAGCGTGGAGTAGGCGATGTTCAGTGAGGTTTCCGACAGGATGCCGAGGAAGGTCAGAATCGCAAGCGAGACGACCGCGATGACGAGCTTGCCGGAAAAGGGTTGTTTGCCGCCGTGAGGTAGTTGTGTTGCTGAATCAGTCATAATCGTTGCTCTCCTCCATTCATTCACATGCTTTTGCGATGCTGCGCGTCTTCCTGCATAAGCCGCAGGGCTTCGGTCAATGTGCGCACAGTGGTTTCGCATTGTTCCACGGTCAGCCCGCCCAATAGCTGGCTAAGATGCGCATGGTATTCCTCTACGTAAACGCGGCGGATATCTAGTCCACGCTCGGTGAGCGTGAGCGTCACCGCACGCCGATCGGCGGCATCCATATGCTTGACCACCAGACCAAGCTCCACCATCTCGCCAACGAGTTTGGTAACGCTCGGCGTAGTGACGCCGAGAAAGGCGCTGACATCGCTTACCCGTGCGGTGCCGATTTCCTGCCCATTCGTTTCGTTGATATGCCAGACGGCATCAATGACGTGTACGTAGCGCGGTTTCATACCTTTCGGCAATGCCGGCATCAGTTCGGTGATGGTCTTGGCCTTCCAGCAGACATCCAGGAGGCTCCGCACCTCATTCACCGGAAGCAAGCCGGTCTTGGTATCGGTTCGGGAATCGCACATCGCTGGCCCAACCTCCAATTAGTTACCAATAGTCATTACCATAAGTAACCATATGCAGGCTCTAGACAAACCCAACGACCTGCGCGCCCGTGTCGAGTTCCGTTTCGGCATAAAAAAGCCAGGGGATCCCTGGCTTGCAATGCACATATCGCTGCAGGTTTGCCGGGACCTATATGTTCCCGGCAACAACAGCCGTATATACGTTACCGATCAGTGCTGCCCTCATCATCCTTGGCACCCGCCGTGGCGGCCTCAGTCTCCTTGGCGTTCCACCCGGTGACGGCATTCCAACCACTCCATCCGATGACCACTAGCAAGCACAGCGAGAAGACAATAGTGGCCCAATTGAACAGCGAGCCATCGTTATTGGCCTCGACCAGTGACTGCCAGAGCCAGATAACGCAGGCCAAGCAGGTCAATGCATACATACGGGAGGTGGAGCGCGCGGTGAGTTTCATGGCGGAAAAAGTCCTTTGATTACAAGAATGACGGCAGATAACAGTGTGGGATCCGCACCAGCGGCACCGGCACGAATCCCACATCGAGGAGGAGAAAGGGGAAGGTCAGCTCTTCTTGCGCTTGGACATGATGTCCACGGCGACGGCCAGCAGGAGCACGAGGCCCTTGATGGTCTTCACCACGGCGGTGTCAACACCCATGATCGACAGACCCTGGTTGATAACACCCATCACGAATGCACCGATCACAGCGCCCGGGATGGTACCAATACCACCGGTAACGGCCGTGCCACCGATGAAGCAGGCGGCGATGGCGTCCATCTCGAACTCCATACCGGCCTGAGCAGTTGCGGAAGCCAGACGGGAGAGCATGCAGACAGCGGCCACTGCGGACAGGAAGCCCATGTGGACGAACAGCAGGAAGTCCACGCGGCGGGTGTTGATACCGGAGAGGATGGCGGCCTTGCGGTTGCCACCAACGGCGTACACGTGGCGACCGAACACGGTCTTGGTCAGGATGAAGTTGTAGATGAAGACCAGCACACCGACGATCACCAGCATGATCGGGGTACCACCCTGATCAGCGTTACCGGAGGAAGCCAGCAGGTAGGTGACGAAGGCGATGACGACCGCGGCAAGCACAATTTTGAGGACGGTCAGGCTCATCGGCTCGGGCACCAGGCCGACCTTGGCCACACGGGCGCGCTTGCGCAGCTGGCTCCAGGCAAAGCCGACGATGCACAGGATGCCGAGCACAATGGTCAGACCATCGAACGGACCCCACCAGCCAAGGATGTTGGGCAGGTAGTTACGGGCAATGCCACGGAATTCGAGGGAGGTAATCGGCACGGATTCGCCGACGATCACGGTGGCGAGACCACGGAAGATCAACATGCCGGCCAGAGTGGTAATGAAGCCCGGGATGCCGATGACGGCGACCCAGAAGCCCTGCCAGACGCCGACGATCAGGCCGACGACCAGAGCGATGACGATGGCGAGCATCCAGTTGACTCCGGCGCGTTCCATCAGCAGTGCACACACACCACCGATGAAGGCTACCAAGGAACCAACCGAAAGGTCGATGTGGGTGGCGATGATGACCATCACCATACCAATGGCCAGGATGATCACGTAAGCGTTCTGCTGAATCAGGGACACGAAGGAGTTCGGCTTCAGCAGCACGCCTCCGGTCAGGACCTCGAAGGCCACGACGATGACCAGCAGTGCGCCGACAATACCGTATTGACGGGCATTGTTGGCAACCGTGGCCAGCAGGCCGGTCTTTTCTTCTTTCTTTGCAGGTGTTGCAGTTGCGGCGCTCATCAGGCTGCCACCTCCCTTTCCTTGGTCATACCCTTCATCAGGTATTCCTGGGTAAATCCATTCTTCTCAACATTGTCGGTGACGACACCGTAGGACACCGTGTAAATGCGGTCACAGATACCGATGAGCTCGGGCAGCTCGGAGGAAATCACGATGACGGCCTTGCCTGCATCGGCAAGCTTATCGATGATTTCGTAGATCTCATACTTGGCGCCGACGTCGATGCCTCGGGTCGGCTCATCGAGGATGAGGATGTCCGGCTGCGAGATAACCCACTTGGCGAGCAGCACTTTCTGCTGGTTACCACCGGAGAGGGTGGAGACATTCACATCGATGTCATGGCACTTGATGTTGAAGTCCTTGCGGTACTGTTCAACTTCCTTGCGCTCAAGGTTGTCGTCCACAACCCCGCCCTTGCTGATCTTGGTCAGGGAGGCCAGGGACGCGTTCTCTCGGATGTTCTGCAGCAGGTTCAGACCGTTGCCCTTACGATCCTCGGTGGCGTAGGCGAGACCTGCGTCAATCGCGGACTGCACGTTGGGCATCTTGACTTCCTTGCCCTTGACGAACACCTTGCCGGAGATGTTGGAACCGTAAGAGTGGCCGAAGATGGACATGGCCATCTCGGTACGACCCGCACCCATCAGACCCGCCAGACCGACGATCTCGCCGGCATGCACGTTGATGTTCGCATGGTCTACGATCACGCGCTCCGCGTCGAGCGGATGATGCACGGTCCAATCCTCGACACGCAGGTATTCCTCGCCCGGGGTATTGGAGGGGTGGTTCGGGTACAGGTTGTGCAGCGGACGACCCACCATCTTGCGGATGAGTTCTTCCTGGTCGAGCGGCGTCTCCGGCGTCACGTACATCACACCGACGGTCGAACCGTCTCGAATGATGGTGACATTGTCGGCGATGGCGGCGACCTCGTTGAGTTTATGAGTGATGATGATGCTGGTCACGCCCTGCTCGTCACGTAGCTGACGAACCAGGTCAAGCAGGTGGGCGGAATCCTCATCGTTCAGTGCAGCGGTCGGCTCATCGAGGATGAGCAGCTTCACGTCCTTGGACAATGCCTTGGCGATTTCGACGAGCTGCTGCTTGCCGACGCCGATGTCCATAACCTTGGTATCCGGGTCTTCGGGAAGTCCCACACGATCGAGCAGCTTCTTCGCCTCGGCACGGGTCTTGTCCCAGTCGATTACGCCACCCTTGGCCTGCTCGTTGCCGATGAAGATGTTCTCCGCAATGGACAGGAACGGGCTCAACGCCAGTTCCTGATGAATGATTACGATGCCGTCGGCCTCGGAATCATTAATAGTATGGTATTTGCATTCCTTGCCATCAAAGGTGATTTTGCCGGAATAGCTACCGTATGGGTACACACCCGAAAGCACGTTCATCAGGGTCGATTTGCCTGCACCGTTCTCGCCGCAGATGGCGTGGATCTCGCCGCGATCGACGGAAAGATTCACATCGGTGAGGGCTTTGACCGGACCGAACGTCTTCGTGATGTTTTCCATCGTCAAGATGGTGTCATTTGATGACATGTCACCACTCCTCGTCACAGTTCTGTGTTCATGGACATGCGGCGCATATCGGCTATGCGCCGCATGTCATTGTGTTTGTTTACGGATTGCCTGATGAGGACTACTTAGTCAGCTCGTCGAAGCGATCCTGGGTGATGTAGTTGGCCGTGACCAGATCCTGGAGGTTGTCCTTGGTGATGTTCTGGGGGTCAAGCAGCTTGGACGGGACGTCGATGTTGTTGTTGTTGAACTTGCCGTTCAGGCCGGAGACTTCCTTGCCCTCGGCGATCTCGACGACCATGTCGTACACGGCGTCAGCCAGCTTGTTCACGTCCTTGAACACGGTCTCGCCCTGCTTATCCTTGGCGATGTTGGCAACTGCGATCTCCATGGCGTCCTGACCGGTGATATACGGCCAGGAGTCGGTGCCCGGCTTCATGTCGGGACGCTTGGATTCGATGGCGTTGATCACACCCTGGGCGATGCCGTCGTACGGAGTGAGGACCGCGTCGAGCTTCTCGCCGTGGGCGTAGGTGGAGTCAAGGATGGATTCCATGTCCTTCTGCGCCTGCTCGGTCTTCCAGCTCATCACGGAGATCTTCTGCCAATCCTCAACGGTGAAGTCCTTGGTCACGCCACCCTGACCGTGCTGGGACGGGGAGACGAGCACGCCCTTCTCGAAGTACGGCTGCAGCAGATCCCAAGCGCCCTTGAAGAAGTACTTGGCGTTGTTGTCATCCGGGGAACCGGTGAACAGCTCGATATTGAACGGGCCGGTGGCGCCATCCTTAAGCTTGAGCTGGTCAATGAGCCACGTGGCCTCGAGCACGCCGACCTGCTCCAGCTGGAAGGTGGCGTAGTAGTCGACGGCGTCGGTGTTCATGATCAGTCGATCGTAGGCGATGACCTTGGCGCCTGCATCGCGGGCCTTCTCAACGGCGGGGCCCACTGCGGTGCCATCCTTGGAGGCGACCACGACGATCTTGGCGTCGTTGTTGACCATGTTCTCGATGTCAGCGTTCTGCTGGGCCGGCTTATCGTCGGCGAAAGACAGGATGACCTTGTATCCGGCCTTCTCCAGCTTGGCCTTCAGGTTGTTGCCGTCCTTGTTCCAACGCTCTTCGGACTTGGTCGGCATCGAAATGCCGATAGTGGCACCCTTTTCGATCTTGGCATCACCGCCAGTTGCCTGGCCGCTACGGCTGCCACCACAGGCCGCGAGGCCCGCGCACATGGCAACGCCTGCCACCACGGCGACGATCTTCTTAGTGAACTTCATTTGCTCTCCTTCATCTTCGAGGGGATGGCGAACCCTCCTTGGTCGCCCGAACCTGAGAATAACCTCAGGTTCATCTCATAGAATACCGTATTAAGTTAAGTTGTCAAACTCAAGAAAGCGAATTTCCTGTCGTTTGCGTTCGACCAATGAACGCAATGGCGATTTTTTCGCGCATCACAAGGCGACACGCCGAAAAATCCACGCTCTGCGCCTCGCTGTGCCTCATGCCGGTAACGACTACACTGGATTCTTATGGCAACAAGGCTTTTCGGTTCGCAGACCTCGCTTCGCGAGGCAAACCGCGCCAACTTGCTGGCCAGCATCCACAAGTTCGGCGCCATGACACAGGTCGAACTCGCAGAGGTGACAGGACTGTCCACTGCGACCGTGTCCACGCTCGTCCATCAGCTCGTCGACGAAGACCAGCTGGAGACCAAAAGCACCGTTCGCAACGGTCGCAGAGCCACTCTGGTGACCCTTGCACGGCATCAGGGCCTCGGCGTCGGGCTTTGGATCGCGCGACGTCATCTTACGCTTTCTATCGTTGACTTCTCGAAGTCAATCATCGCTGAGCACACGCTCCCCCTGCCGTTGGGCCACAAGGCGGACACAACGCTGGAACGCGCCATGCTGCTCATCAATGAGACCCTGAGCAGCATCGACGCCGAAGCCAGCGAGCTGGTCGGCATCGGCGTGGCCGTGGCCGCACCGGTGGCCACCAGCGACCACACCATAGCGATTCCCGGCATTCTGCCCGGATGGGACGGCGTCGATATCACGTCCCCGTTGCGCACGGCGTTCAACGTTCCCGTATACGTCGATAATGACGCGAATTTCGCGGCATACGGCGAATCCCGTATGGGCGTGGCGGCAGGCAAACGCAATTTCGTATATATCTCAGCCAGCGACGGGGTTGGCGCAGGCATCGTCATCAACGGCGAAATCATGCATGGCGTGACCGGCCTGGCCGGTGAAATCGGCCATATCCAGGTCGACCCGCTGGGTGCCATCTGTTCGTGCGGCAACCGCGGCTGCCTTGACACCGTCGTGGCGGAAAACAGGCTGGTGCAGTTGCTCAGCGTCACACACGGCAATATGACGCTGGATGATCTGGTGTCCTTTGCCAACGAAGGCGACCCCGGTTGCCGTCGCATCATCGCCGACGCGGCCGTGCGTATCGGTCAGGTGGCGGCTGATCTGTGCATCAGCGTGGATCCGGAGGTCATTGTGCTCGGCGGCAAGCTGGCCATGACCGGCGACGTATTCATCCAACCGTTCAATGAAGCGTTGCAGCGCATGCTGTTCCCTGATGCCGTGGCACCCATCGATGTACTCGTGTCATCCCACCCGGACGACAATTGCGCGCTAGGCGGCGCATTATGCGCCATCGAGTTCTCGGTTCGCAATGACGTCAGCCAGTGACCGGTACCAGGAGAAGAGTGATAAGAAGGAACACACCATGAGGAATTCGAGCACACCTCCTCTGCTGCGGCTGGAGGACATCTGTGTGAAGTTCGGCTTCGTCGAGGCGTTGAAATCGGTGAATCTGTCCATCCAGCGCCAGGAGGTCATCGCCATCGTGGGCGATAACGGCGCAGGAAAGTCCACTCTGATCAAGGTCATCGCGGGATTTCTGCAGCCGGGATTCGGCCATATTTATCTCAACGGCGAACAGGTGACCATTCCCTCGATCAGGGAGGCGGACCGCATGGGCATCGCATCGGTGTTCCAGGGGCAGGAGTTCTGCGACAACCTGGACGTGGCCTCGAACCTGTTCCTCGGCAAGGAGATCAATCAGATTGGCATACGCGATGACGATTCGATGAACTCGCGTGCCCGTTCCGTGCTGAAGACCCTGAGCTCGGCGATTCGGGTCGGCTCCCCTATCGCATCCTTATCCGTCGGCCAGCGCCAGACCGTGGCCATAGCGCGCACGCTGCTCAATGACCCGCAGCTTATTCTGCTGGACGAACCGACCGCCGCACTGTCGGTGATGCAGTCGGCGGAAGTGCTCGCATATATCAAGCGACTGCGCTCCGAAGGCCGGTCCGTGGTGATGGTCTGCCACGATCTGCCGGATGTGTTCGCGGTATCCGACCGCATTGTCGTGATACGTCAGGGGCACGTCACCGGCGTGCATCGAACCGTCGAAACGTCCTATGAGGAGATTATCGCCGAAATCGCCGGCGTGACCACCGAACACGAGTATGAGGAAATCGCCGAGAACCCGAAATTCGATTCCATGGTCAGGCAGCGGAAACTCATCGACCGCACTATCAGCGCGGCAGTGAGCCATGGCACCGGCCATGACTCACCATTAGACTAACGCCCCGTTGCCGGAGCGGCATCGTCAGCGCAGAGCCAGGTTGGCGGCACCGATGAGGCCGGCGTCTTGGCCGGCGGTGGCGGCGACGATCTTGGCATGGCCGCGGTAGGCGCTGCCTTCCAGGAAACGCTGGTAGTTGTAGCGGGCCGGCTCCAGCAGAATGTCGCCGACGGCCACCACACCGCCGCCGATCACAAACAGGTCCGGATCGAGCACGGCGGAGACTGCGGCCATCGTGCGGCCAAGCCATTCGCCGATCTTGCCGAATGCGTACAGGCCGAGCACGTCGCCTTCCTGGGCGGCCTGGGAGACCATCGGGCCTTCCAGCTTGGAGATGTCGCCGCCACACAGCTCCATGAGACGCTTGGCATCCTGCGGACGACGGCGCACGGCGGACTTGGCGAAGTTCTCCAGCGAAGTGCCCGAGGTGTAGCGCTCGGCGCAGCCGCGCAGGCCGCAGCCGCAGTGGTCGCCGTCCGGGACCATCGGCAGGTGGCCGAGTTCGGCGGCCATGCCGAAGGAGCCGCGGTACAGCTGACCGTTGATCACGATGGCGCCGCCGAGGCCGGTGCCCACGGTCAGGGCGACCATGTTGGAGCTGCCCTGGCCGGCACCGTGCACGTATTCGCCCCAGCCGGCGCAGTTGGCGTCGTTCTCGACAACGACCGGCACGGCATGGTCGATCAGCGCGCCGACGTGCTCGGACAGGTCGTAGTTGATCCAGGCCGGGATGTTGGCGGAGAAGGTGAGCGTCTTGCGGTCGGCGCTCACGTTGCCGGCGGCGGAGATGCCGATGGCCTCGATATCGGTGTGTCCGGCGGCCACAGCCTCGCGGTACACCTCGGCGATGTGCTGGTTGATGGCGTCGGCATCCATCGGCGTGGGGACGCGCCAGCGCTGGATGATGCTATCGTTTTCATCGCAGACGGCGGCGGCGATCTTAGTTCCTCCGATATCAATGGCGAGCGTGGTCATGGCTTACTCCTTGAAGGCTTGTGTGGCGTACGAGACAGCGAAAATAGTAACGAGTTGCCATGACCTCCCATAGCGTATTTTTCATGATTTGTCATATCTCGCGCACGTTCTGCCAATGTGACCCTGCACACGTTTTTCACCATTTATAAGCACTGTTAACGCTAACGTTGTCATTCAATAGCAAACGTTGTCATTCAGACTATCGGCGTGTCGAGCAGAGCCCCAAGGCCAGCACGAAACCTTCGGTATTTCCATGCGATACGGCATCGGCATCGACTGAAACAGCTTCCATGCCAGAGTCGAATGGCCATCAAACGACTAAACACCAGACACACATTTTGGCCTATAACCCCATATTTCGCCCTACACCACGAAATACGGCAAAAGAACAAAAAAGCTCCTGACATTTGTCAGGAGCTTGGTGGCGACCCCGGCCGGACTTGAACCGGTGACCTCCGCCGTGACAGGGCGGCGCTCTAACCAACTGAGCTACGGGGCCATCTGTACCTCAATGAAGCACAAGAGGATATACTACAGCATCACTGGACCACGGCGCGCCGCCCGGCGCGTCGCGCCACGGCAATGTCAGGCCCATCCATTACCCCTCCAAGCCATAGCGACGCCCGCCATTCCAGCCCTTCCGATACCATGGTGGGCGGTGGTTTGGCGTGGATTCGATCGTTATGCGGACAGGGCGGCACAGGCCTGACGCGGCGCACCGCGATCCGTGATTCGGGGGGCGTGCTCCGCGCTGCACACAGCGTATCCATCACAAACTAAAGACTAAAGAAACAGCGGAATTCCAACCCCTTTTTAAGGAGTAACTGCACAACATGGCAGAATTCGTATTTCAGATGATCAAGGCCCGCAAGTCTTACGGCGACCGCGTGATTCTCGATGACGTGACCCTGAGCTTCCTGCCCGGCGCAAAGATCGGCGTCGTGGGCCCGAACGGCATGGGTAAGTCCACCCTGCTCAAGATCATGGCCGGCCTGGAGACCGTGAGCAACGGCGAGGCCAGCCTGACCCCGGGCTTCACGGTCGGCATCCTGCAGCAGGAGCCGCCGCTGGACGACACCAAGACCGTGGGCGAGAACATCAAGATGGCGTTCGGCCCGATTGCCGAGAAGGTCGCCCGATTCAATGAAATCGGTGAGGAGATGGCCAATCCGGACGCCGACTTCGACGCCCTGATGGAAGAGATGGGCAAGCTGCAGACCGAGATCGACGCCGCCGACGGCTGGGACCTCGACTCCCAGCTCGAGCAGGCAATGGACGCCCTGCAGTGCCCGGACCCGGACACCCCGGTCAACGTGTGCTCCGGTGGCGAGCGCCGCCGTGTGGCCCTGTGCAAGCTGCTGCTTGAGGCCCCGGACCTGCTGCTGCTCGACGAGCCCACCAACCACCTGGACGCCGAGTCCATCCTGTGGCTGGAACAGTTCCTGCACCAGTACAAGGGCGCAGTCATCGCCGTCACCCACGATCGTTACTTCATGGACAATGTGGCCGAATGGATTTGCGAGGTCGACCGCGGCCCCCTGTACCCGTACAAGGGCAACTACTCCACCTACTTGGAGACCAAGGCCAAGCGTCTGGAGATCCAGGGAGCCAAGGACGCCAAGCTCGCCAAGCGACTGAAGAACGAGCTCGACTGGGTGCGCTCCTCCCCCAAGGCCCGTCAGGCCAAGAACAAGGCCCGTCTGGAGCGTTACGACCAGATGGAAAACGAGGCACGCAACAACAAGAAGCTCGACTTCTCCGAGATTCAGATTCCGGCCGGCCCGCGCCTGGGTTCCACCGTGCTGGAAGCCAACCACATCCACAAGGCCTTCGGCGAGCGTGTGCTCATCGACGACCTGTCCTTCACGCTGCCGCGCAACGGCATCGTCGGCGTGATCGGCCCGAACGGCGTGGGTAAGTCCACGCTGTTCAAGACCATCGTGGGCCTGGAACCGCTGACCAGCGGTGAACTGAAGATCGGCGACACCGTCAAAATCAGCTACGTGGACCAGAACCGTGAAGGCCTGGACCCGAACAAGAACCTGTGGGAAGCCGTGTCCGGCGGCCTCGACTTCATCGAGGTGGCCGGCGTGGAAGTGCCGACCCGCGCCTACGTGGCCAGCTTCGGCTTCAAGGGCGCCGACCAGCAGAAGCTGACCGGCGTGCTCTCCGGTGGTGAGCGCAACCGTCTGAACCTGGCCCTGACCCTGAAGCAGGGCGGCAACCTGCTGCTGCTCGACGAGCCCACCAACGATCTGGACGTCGAGACCCTGGAATCCCTCGAAAACGCACTGCTCGAGTTCCCGGGCTGCGCTGTGGTGATCTCCCACGACCGTTGGTTCCTCGACCGCGTCGCCACGCATATCCTCGCGTGGGAAGGCGACGACGACAACCCGGCCAAGTGGTACTGGTTCGAAGGCAACTTCCAGGCCTACCAGGAGAACAAGGTGGCCCGACTCGGTGAAGATGCGGCCCGCCCGCACCGCCTGCACAAGAAGCTTGTGCGCGGCTGAGATACGCCGGCATTAGTGCCACAACGCGCTTTATACGTCGAAAGCCGTCCCTCAGGGGCGGCTTTCCCATAATTGCCCCCATGACTGCCCCGCCCCGCATCCCATAAAATCCCACAGTCACCTACGGCAACGCACCGGCAACGCACCGGCAGTGCAGCAGCAACGTAGCGGCAACGCACCGCATAACCAACCGTTTACCTTCCAAACAGTCTCGTTACATTTCGCTCCCGGAACTCTTAACCCCCACCGGATAGACTGCCAACCATAGGTTGGAATACGATAACCGAATATCGAACACAGCAGAACAGGAATCGAGGAACGCCATGGCTCAGGCAACCACCGTAACTCCATTGGACCATCTGGTGAAGGTGCTGAAGTTGGGCGAGCCTTCCGCTTACCGCAATCACACATACATCAATGGCGAGAGTATGTACTTCCCCACCGGCCGCGTCTACGGTGGCCAAGTCATCGCCCAGTCGGTGATCGCCGCGTCCAAAACCGTGGGCCCTTCACGCCTGCCGCATTCGGTGCATGGCTATTTCATTGCCGCCGGCGATATTCGTCAAGACCTGCTGTTTGACGTCGAGAACCTTCGCGACGGCCGCTCGTTCTCCGCTCGTCGGGTCAACGTCACCCAAGCCGAGGGGTCGATTCTCACGGCCATCGCCTCCTTCCAGGAGCGGGGCCAGGAAGGCGTGTCATTCGCCGATCCGATGCCGGAAAACCTGCCCGACCCCGAAACGTTGACTTCCGCCAAGGAGCTCATGCGCCCGTATGCCGCACAGTCGCCGTTCGCCAATTACTATGCCGAGAAATCGCCGTTCGATATCCGCCACGTGACGCCGACCGTGATGCTGCGCGCGGACAAGGATTCCGCCGAGCATGATTCCGGCAAGCAGATGGTGTGGATGAAGGCCGATGGCCACGTCGATGTGCCGCAGGTCATGCATCGTGCGATGCTGGCACTCGGCTGCGATCAGGTGATGATGGAACCGGTGCTGCGCCGCGCCGGACTGTCGATTTCCACACCGGGCATTTCCTATGCGTCCATCGACCATTCGATGTGGTGGTATCAGGATATCGATATCAACGAATGGCATTTGTATGTGCAGGATACGCCTATCGCCGCGCACGGACGCGGACTCGGCATTGCCAAAGTGTATGCGCAGAATGGCGACTTGGTGGCGGCCATCGCTCAGGAAGCTATGGTGCGCGTGCCGTAGGAATAGTCACCCCTACCGCTTGTAGGCTTGGGCTATGTCGCTACGGCGCTTGGCTTCCCTGATTTTCGGGTTTTCGGGGCCTTCGTTCGGCGGTAGCTGGCACAACCATTCGCCGATAATGCCGATGATCATGTCGGCGATGCACACCACGGCCGCGATTGCACACTCGGTGACGGCGTGTGCATAAAAATCCGCCTCAATATGGCTCAGGCTCATCACAATCTGACCGCCATACCAGCCGGCAAGCGTTGCGCCCGCCAATCCCAGTGCCTTAGACAGCACCAGCGTATACACCGCGATAGTGGGATTGATGAAGCTATGCGGACGCTTCTTGGGGTCGGTATTCGCGTATTTATGCACTTGCAGGGCCAAGATCAGCACGATAACGCCCAGCACGGCCAGCAATCCGGTCACAATCCGAGGCGCACCAATCAGCGACAGTCCCGAGCTTTCGCCGTAGGAGGCCAGACCGATACCCGCCAACAGGCCCAGCACGGCACCGATCACATACTGCCACCATGGTGTTCGCCGTGTTTTCATGTCCGGCCTCCTTATCGTTGCGTTGCTGTTTGCTGTTTGCGAACGGCCCTCGCTCCTGGGCTTCTCATCTTGATTTGGTTTTCGTCACTGCCGTGCCCGGCTGTTCGAGGCCGGATACCGGTCCGTCACCGTCTGGTTTCTAGCCTACCGTTCGTAACTGGTTCCGCCATCAGCTCAACTGTTCGACAGTATCCAGTTGTCCGATAGCAATCCGACCTGTCCGGCATCCGGTGCCATGGCCAAAAGGAAGGCCACCGGGTCGCCGCCCAGAGAAGCATTCGGATCCATATCCAGCCAAGGTGCCAATACCGACGCATGGTTACGGGCCGACGGCCAAGGAATGCTGCAGTTGGGCTCGTCGGAAGTCACGCCTTCCATGTCGACAAGGTCAAGGTCGACTGCCAGATCATGAACACTTTCGATGCTGCCCAATACGGCAATCAGGTCGGCGGGCGGCAACTTGGTTTCGATTTGGATGACCGCGCTCATCGCGTCCGGGCCGTCGAAATGGCTGACATGGTAGAGCGGCGAGATGCCCTGTACCTGATTGCCAGGAACACTGTCGATGGAAACGATGGTTTCGCGGAACAGCCGTTCGACATCCTGCGAGGTGGAATCCAGCGAAATAATCGCCTTGCGTGAGACGGGTGCCGACTCCGACGCTGATTTTTGCTTGACTGCATGCCCGCCGAGCATCCAGTCTTCGCTCTCGAGCTGCACGGCGTTACGGTCCGGCGCGGTGGCCAGCAAATCGGCTACAGGCCCCTCATGGGCTCCGGCGAGTTTGGCGTTCGGATTCAATGCCAACCAAGGAGCCAGCACAAACGCACGCTGCCAAGCACGCGGATGGGGCAATGCCAGATCCGGATCCGCGCTGGTGATGCCATCAAAGTCGATAATGTCCAAGTCCAACGGCCTGGAATCCCAATGATTCTCACGAATTCGTCCATGGTTCGCTTCGATGTTTTGCAACGCGGCAAGCAATTCGTGGCTGCCCATTGTGGTTTCAAGCTCCACCACGGCGTTCAGGAAATCCGGCGTACCGTCGGCCATGCCCCACGCGGCCGTGCGGTAAAGCGGCGAAATACCGGTCACCTGTGTGCCGAGCAGCGCGTCAATCTCCCGAACGGCGGCTCGCAAGGTGGATTCCACCTCGCCCACATTGCCGCCCAAGGCCACCACCGCGTTATGGATGGCATGCTCTTCAGCAGTGCGTCCATTATCGGTGGCACGCACGCGCGAGATGGAGACCGATACATCTGCAAAAGCCACGACGATGGGCGCATGAGGCTTGTGCACGGTGACGTCGATGGAGGCGACGGCCGGCGCATCGGCAAGGATCTTATCCGCGATACGTTGGGCCAGACGCTCGATCAGGTCCACATGAGGGCCTTCGATGACAGCCGCGATATCCTTGGCCACACGGCCGTAATCGATGGTGTCGTTGAGATCGTCGGATTGACCGGCGGCGGCCAGATCAAGGTGCAGGGTGACGTCCACGACGAAGGTTTGTGGCCGTTCGTGTTCAAAGGCGAGCACACCGTGGGTGCCGTTGGCATGTACGCCGGTAAGAGTGATGGTGTCCATTGGTAAGGCTTTCTGCTCAAATGCTCCCCTCAGTCGCCTTCGGCGCCAGCTCCCCTCGTCCGAGGGGAGCCAAGACCTAGAAGCAACCAAAAAACGGAGCCAGGGGAATCATGCGTATTCGCGCCAGGTGTCGCCGGCGATGACGGCGGCTCGGCTTTTGGCCACGTCGTGTACGCGCACGGCCCATGCGCCGTGTTCGGCGGACAGGGCGGACAAGGCTGCGGTCACGTCATCGCGCTGGGCCATGATCGGCCCATCAGCACCGGCAGCGCCCGCCTCGGTAAGCATCGCCGAAATGAAGCGTTTGCGGGACTGGCCGATCAGCACCGGATATCCGGTGGCTCGGAAGGTCTCGAGTCCGGTCAGCAGCGGCAGGTTGTGCTCGATGCCGGGCTTGGAGAAGCCCAGGCCCGGGTCGATGATAATGCGCTCAGGCTTCACGCCGGCGGCCAGCACACCGTCGACTTGGCGCATGAGTTCGTCGTGTACGTCGGTCAATACACCGTGCTCGTAGACGGAGGTGTCTTGATCGGGGTTCGCGCCCTTGGAGCCGGCGAGCCAACCGCGCCAATGCTGCACGATGTACAGGCAGTCGTGGTCGGCGACCACATGCGGCAGTTCGGCATCCAGCGTGCCACCGGAGACGTCGTTGATGATCTGGGTGCCCTCGCTCAGCGCAGCGGCGGCCACGGATGCGCGCGTGGTGTCGATGGACAGTATGGCACCGGCCGGAATCAATGTCTTGACGGCACCGGTGATGCGGGCCAGTTCGTCGGCCTCGGACACGCGCTTGGCGCCGGGGCGCGTGGATTCGGCGCCGATGTCGATGATGTCCGCGCCGGCGGCCATCATGTCGCGCCCGTGCTGGGCCGCCTTGGCCGGGTCCAGCCACAGGCCGCCGTCCGAGGACGAGTCCTCGGTGATGTTGAGCACACCCATCACCATGGTGTGCGTGGCGTCATGCAACGCCTGCAAATCAGTCATTATGTTTCCCCTTCTATGTAGGTCCCAAGTGAGTTCCCTATGATGAGGGAGCTTAGTAGACACTATTTATCCAAAATGAGGCTCATGGCTTCGGCTCGGGTGGCCGGATTGCGCAGCATGCCGCGCACCGCCGAAGTCACCGTGCGCGCGGAGGATTTCTTGATGCCGCGCATCGACATGCACAGGTGCTCGCATTCGGTCACCACGATCACGCCGCGGGCGCCAGCGTATTCGACCAGCGCGTCGGCGATCTGCTGGGTCAAACGCTCCTGCACCTGCGGCCGGCGGGCATACACCTCGACCAGTCGGGCGAGCTTGCTCAGCCCCATCACCCCATCCTTGGCGGGAATGTAGCCCACATGGGCCACGCCGTGGAACGGCAGCAGGTGATGCTCGCACACCGAATACAGTTCGATGTCCTTGACCAGCACCAGCTCGTCGGTATCCACGTCGAAGTGCTTCTCCAGCACATCGGCCGGCGAGGCCTGCAGACCGGCGAACAGCTCGCGGCATGCCCGGGCGATGCGATCGGGCGTCTCCACCAGGCCCTCGCGCTGCGGGTCCTCGCCGATCGACTTCAGGAACAGTCGCACGGCTTGGCGCACGCCTTCCTCGTCGTATGAGGACTTCCCGTTTTCATTCATCTGATCCCTCCCAATCGTTTCGTTCACCATGTCGTTGCATCCACAACGACGTCGGCTCGGCCTGCGTACGTGAGAAACCACATGAACAGGTCGGGCCGAATCGTCATCGTGTCTACTCTTCCGGCTTCATGCCGACCGAGCGCTTGAGGCTTTCGGGAATCTCCACCGGCGGCTTGTCCGAGTCGGGGCGGCGGTCGTTGGACAGCCACACCGGACGAACCGGAGCCTTCTTGATCGGCGCGAAGATCGCCGCAAGTTCCTTCTCGTTCAGGGTCTCCTTGACCAGCAGCTGGCGGACCAGCTCGTCAAGGATCTCGCGGTTGTCGTTGATGATGGTCCATGCCTCGGTGTGCGCGGTCTCCACCAGCTTGAGCACCTCGTCATCAATCACTTCGGCGGTGCGATCGGAGTACTTGCGCGGCTGCAGACCGTCCATCACGGTGGTCTGGTCGTCGTCGGAACCCCACTTGATGGCGCCGAGCTTGTCGGAGAAGCCGTATTCGATCACCATCGTACGGGCGATGCTCGTAGCCTTCTCGATATCGTTCGAGGCACCGGTGGTCGGGTCGTGGAAGACGATTTCCTCGGCGGTGCGACCGCCCATCGCGTAGGCCATCTGGTCGAGCAGCTGGTTGCGCGACTGCGAGTAGCGGTCGGAGGTCGGCATGACGGCGGTGTAGCCGAGGGCGCGGCCTCGCGGCAGAATCGTCACCTTGGTCACCGGATCGGTGTTGTTCAAGGCGGCGGCCACCAGCGCATGGCCACCCTCGTGGTATGCGGTGTTGCGCAGCTCTTCCAGAGCCATGCCCTTGGACTTGCGCTTCGGGCCGGCCTGAACGCGGTCGATGGCCTCGTCGATGGCGCGGTTGTCGATCAACTGGGCACCGGCACGGGCGCACAGCAACGCGGCTTCGTTGAGCACGTTGGCCAGATCGGCACCGGTGAAGCCCGGCGTGCGCACGGCGACCATATGCAGGTCGACGTCCGGTACGAACGGCTTGCCCTTGGCGTGCACCCTCAGAATTGCCTCACGGCCTTCCAGATCAGGCGCGGCCACACCTACCTGACGGTCGAATCGACCCGGACGCAGCAGAGCGGGGTCAAGCACGTCAGGGCGGTTGGTGGCGGCGATGATGATGAGGTTGGTGTCGTTGTCGAAACCGTCCATCTCGACGAGCAGCTGGTTCAGCGTCTGCTCGCGCTCGTCGTGGCCACCGCCCATACCGGAGCCACGCTTGCGACCCACGGCATCGATCTCATCGATGAAGATGATGGCGGGAGCGTTCTTCTTGGCCTCATCGAACAGGTCACGCACACGGGAGGCACCGAGACCGACGAACATCTCGACGAAGTCGGAGCCGGCCATCGAGTAGAACGGCACGCCGGCCTCACCTGCGATGGCTCGGGCCAGCAACGTCTTACCCGTGCCGGGAGGGCCGTACAGCAGCACGCCGCGCGGGATGCGCGCACCCAGCGCCTTGTACTTGGACGGATCCTTGAGGAAGTCCTTGATTTCCTCGACTTCGGCCACGGCCTCGTCTTCACCGGCCACATCGGCGAACTTGGTGGTGGGGGTCTGGCCCTCGAGCAGCTTGCCGCTGTTCTTCTTGCCGCCCATGCCGAGCATGCCGCCGGCACCGCCCATGCGGCTCATCAGCCACCAGAACAAGGCAAGGATGATGATGAACGGCAGAATCGAGGTGATGAGGTAGCTCATCACACTGGTCTGCTCGATATTCGAGGTCCAGCCCTTTTCGAGATCGCCGTTCTCCACGGCCTTGGCCACCTGCGCGCCCTGGGCGAAGGTGTAGTAGAACTGCACGTTCTTGCCGTAGTTGGTCACCTTGCCGGTGTCGGCGTTCTTCTTGGTGTAGTCATTCTTCAGCTCAAGGCGGACGACCTGCTTGTTGTCCGTGATCTCGGCGTATGTGGCCTTGCCCTGATTGATCAGCGCGAAACCATCTTTAGTATCGATGGTTTTGGTGCCCCCGCCGGCGAACATCTGGAACATCAGCACAACCATGACCACGAGCACGGCACCCCACAGCCAGGGGGACTGCCATATCGGGCGGTTCTCTTTGTTGCCTTTGCCATTGTTCCCGTTATTGCCACGGTTGAACGGGTTGGTGAACGGGTTGCCGTTGTTACGGTTGTTGTTCGGGTTCGGGTTATTGCCGTTACCCGGCCCTTGCGGGAAGCTCATGCTTGCACTCCTTGGTAGACGGACGGCTTGAGGACCGCGATCGAATCGAGGTTGCGGTAGCGTTCGTCAAAGTCGAGGCCGAAGCCGACGACAAACTCGTCCGGAATCTCATAGCCGGCGTACTTCACATCAACGTCCACCTCTCGGCGGGAAGGCTTGCTCAGCAAAGCGAAGACTTCCACGGAAGCGGCACCACGACGTTTCAGTTCTGCGACCAGCCACGCGAGCGTGCGTCCTGAATCAACAATATCCTCCACAATCAAAATGTGCCGTCCGCGAACATCGGCGGACAAATCCTGCCTGACTGTGACCTCACCGCTCGACACTGTGCCCGAGCCATAGCTCGACAGGCTCATGAAATCGATCTGTACAGGAATGCTCATGGCCTGGGTGAACGCGACCAGCGTATTCACGGCCCCTTTCAGCACCGCAACGAGCAGCGGATTCTTATCGCGGTAATCCTCGCTCGCGAGAGCAGCCATCTCGTGGATCTTGGCATCAATCTGTTCTTTGCTGACCAGCTCGTGGTCAATATCTTCCTCAACGTCAGCGATTCGCATGCGCTCCATCTTGGCACACGCGAATGACGTGTTTCTTGCGATTGGCTGAATAACCTCTGGGAAGTGAGACGCCGCCTTGCCCATGCCAATCGACGACCAGCCGGTCGATGGCGGCAATCTGGGCAGCACTGGCGTTCACACCGGCTTGGCTCAGCGCGTGAGTGATGACCCGCAACCGAATCGCCTCTGGCTCACGTGCAATACGTTTGACGCTGATCATCAGGCCGATGCCATGGCTCGAATCGTTGGTATCGCCTGCCACACAGGCTCGTGGCGCATCGGTCGATACCGCTGCCGACGATGCCGGCCAATCAACTGCCGCAACCGCCTCCCCCATCACCTCGTCGGATCGCTGATCCAGATACTCCTTATCCATTCTGGCCAACCGTGCGCTTTCGGCGAAATGGCGGGTGACATTGAATCCAGCGAATCGTTCGATGGCCGGCAGCAGGTCGTGACGCACCCGCGAGCGCAACGGATAGTCGTTCGGCAACTCGCCGTCTACCGCATCGCCATTGGTGGGGTCATCCCAATATTCCACACCTAAGTCTTCACAGATACCGGTGGTTTCGGCTCGAGTAAGGGTAAGCAGTGGCCGCGCAAAAGTCGCGCCACTGCGTGTGAAGACCTGCGGCATGCCAGCCAACGCATCCACGCCTCGACTGCGCAGCAGGCCAATCAATACGGTTTCCGCCTGATCGTCCATAGTGTGGGCCAACAGCACGGCAATGGCACCCGATTCATGCGCCGCGGCGCACAGCTCGTCATACCGGGCCTGCCGTGCGGCCGCTTCGAGGCCCTCGCCGCGCGCCTGTACGGTTGCGTTGCGCATGATGACCGGGCCCAGTCCCAACGCGCGGCAACGATCCGCGGCCTCGCTGGCGACCCGTTCGGAGCCTGCCTGCAAGCCGTGATCCACAATCACGGCACCGCAACGCACGCCCATGGACGTGCATACGATATGGCTCACCGCAGCCAGTGCCATCGAATCGCGCCCGCCTGAACAGGCCACGAGCACGAGCGGCGCATCGGCGGCAACGGCATGGTCCCCATGCTGCGCGAATTCGGGAGCCTGCACATCGCATAGTTCCACGGCACTCAGCGTTGCGCGGACCGCGCCTACGGCCTTGCGCAATCGTGCGGAATATGCCATGTACTCACCACCTTTTTTCTGGTTATAGGCACTCGTGCGTTTATGGACGTTTACGGCCTTTGTAGCCCTTGATGGCCCTTGATGCCTCTTTTACAGCCCCGCGAGCTTGGTGATAAACGAGTCGATGGCGCTACGCGCGGCGGCATAATCCTCAGGATTGTTGACCACCACGGCAAACGACAACGCTCCCCCATTGGTGCGGGACACATTGCCGGCCATCGACGTAACCGTGCCGAGGCTGCCGGTTTTGACGCGCAGCAGACCAGCCACGGCATCATCCGTATACCGATCCTGCGCCGTGCCCACCAATCCCGCGATGGATAGACCTTCCGCACCAGCAGCACCGCTCTCGGTGGTCAGATTACGTTGTTGGACGGCCGCCAGCGTGCGTACGGTGAGCCGGGAGCCGGGAGACAGGCCGGAGCAATCGGCCATGGTCAGACCGGATGTGTCGAGACCGAGATCGTTCAGAGTGGATTTGACCGCTTCCGTGCCGCCTTCAGGACTGTTTGTCGCTGATTTCGCCAAGGCGGTGAGTCTGCCGAACTCCTCGGCCAGCGTATTGTCCGAATGCCGCAACGTGTATGCCATGATTTCGGACAGTGTTGCCGAACTCACCGAAGCCAAAGGCGTTTCACCGGATGGAGCGGTGTTTGCCGTCACGTCTCCGGTAACGGCCATGCCGTTCGATTGGAGCAGTTCGGCGAATTTCGCGGCCACGTCGCTGGCGGTGTGCTGGGACAGTTCCGGGTATCCGGCCGAATCATCGGGGTCGGCCGGCGCAGGCGTATCGGCGGTGTATTGGCGGCCTCCATCAATCGCCATTGATGAGACCGGCGTGAAGTAGACTGTGTAGTCGCTTAAGACTGCGCCGCCTTCCGACAGACCTGAGGGAATGCGTGAGTCGCCGAATAGGGTGTCGTCGTACTCGAGATTGACGGAAGTGATGCCTCGCTGGGCGAGCGCGGCCACGGTGGCCTTGGCCAAGGTGTTCAGACCGGCACGTCCGTTGGTATGGTTGGCGTCAGAATCGCCTGCAGACAGCAGCATGTCGCCATTGCCTTTGAGGGTCAATGTATTGGTGCCGTCATCGGATTGGGTGAGGAACACTTGGGTATCCAAGGTGGATGCCATATTCAGGGTGGATGAGGCGGCGAGCGCGGTCAGCGTTTTCAGTGTGGATGCAGGCTCGCGTGGAGTGTTCGACTCGTGTTCGGCGGCGACGGTGCCTTGGGCGTCTTCAATGATCACCGACGTATCGTTTCCCACGCCTTGCGCGGACAGCAATTCGTTGACCAGCGCAGAAGCGGCCGTGGAATCAATGGCCTTGTTCGTGTTCAAGGTGCCGGCGACGGTGCCGCCTGATTTGGCGGTGGCTGGATCGGCAAAAACAGGTGCGGCGACGGGCTTCAACGTCAATAATCCGGGGGCCACGTCGGTGATGTCGGCGGCGCAGTACCCCGCGAACAGGGCGATGGCGGTCAGTGCGGAAATGATGACGGTCAGTGTTCGGCGATGCGATCGTTGGGTCCGCCGTTGCGCTTCACGCCGCTGACGGCGTGATACCGCTGTAGATACCATCGTGCTCCTTATGCCAAGGCGATCATTTCTGCAATGAGGCGAACGAGTCGAGTGTTGCCACAATCGAAAGCATTCGCGCATCCATCAGCTTACCGCCCAGCCATGTCCCGAGTGCCAGGATGCCGATGCCGTTGGCCAGTGCGACCGGAATAATCGCCAGCCATATGCCGCCTTCGGCTCCCGTCAGCAGCATGACCAGCGCCACGATGCCGGTGGGCAGCATCAGCAGCAGGCTGCCAAGCACGTAGACGAACGGGAAGAAGCCTTGGGCCATGGCGCGGCCTTGAGGCGCGGAGAACGGCTTGTCCATTGAGGCGACCGGGTACATCAGCACACAGGACGTGACTTCGGCCACGCCCAGGCCGCTCAAGGCGACGCCCATGCCCGTGGCGAGGAAGATCAGGCCGGTGACGAGGTCATCGGGCTGCGCCCAGCGGCCGGTCAGTGCGCCGACCAGCACGATGCCGGCGAGATAGAGCAGCACCATGTAGACGACCATGATGCCGACGTAGACGCGCACGCGGCCGATTCTGTCGGTCCGGCCACGCACGCCGGCGATGACTTCCATGGTGAAGCCGCGGCCGTCATATGCGAGCCCGTTGCTTTCCACGACGGACATGAACCAGCCGCACCAGATCAGCGACTGCCAGACGACCGCGCTGATGCCGTGCGCCTGGAAGGCGAAGATGATCAGGAACAGGACCGGCATGGCGAAGGTCATGGCTTGGCGGGGGTCTCGTTTGAGATAGGTGATCAGGCGTGCGGACACCGCGCCGGATGCCGAATCGGGCATCCATGCGAATGCGCCGATGCCTTTGGCGGTCTCGGACGGACTGTTTGCGCCGATGGTGAGCCGTTCATGTCTCAGACACCAGGTGCATACGGCGAAGCAGACGATCCATGTGACGGCAAGGATGGCGATGCGGGCGATCAGCACCGCCCAAGCTCCGGTAAGCGCGTCGAACGGCAGTTGGAAGGCCGCGCCGAACGGCGTCCATGCGACGATGGCGGTCGCCGCGCCCCAGGTCTCGGTGTTGAGGCTGAAGGCTATGCCGGAGTTGACCAGAATGTTCGGCAACTGGCAGATGATGACGAAAGTCAGCACGATGAAGATGTAGAACGCGCCTTTGCCGCGTTTGCTGGTCACCAGCGTGGTGGATAGGGCGATGAGCAGTTTGGAGATGCTCATCATGGTGATGACGGCCAGCACTGCGGCGAGGAGGGAACTGATGATTACGGCTGGTCCCATATGCCGATAGGCCAGTGTCCAGAGCATCAGTGAGGCCACGCCGGTAAGGGAGGGGATGCCGGACAGGCCGGAAAGCAGCAAGCCGAATTGCAGGTTGCGGTCGGCGATGCCGTAGAGCGCGAATTTGCGTGGGTTCATGGTGGAGCCTTCGCCAAGCATCATGAGCTGGATGAAGCCGATGAAGATGGTCATGGTCGCGCCGACCAGCACGACGACTATGTTGACGATGCCTCCGGAACCAAGGATGTTCAGCGGAAAGCCATCCGCGTTCACGGTGAAGGGCGGCAGTATGCCGATGAACCATGCGAGCACGCCGGTGCCGATGATGGTGCCGGCCGCGAGTACAGCGGAAAAGACATAGGCGACGGTCTGCCACGCCGATTTTCGCAGGGTGGCGAGCGTGAGCGTCCAGCGCAGGCGGACCAGGGTGATGGCGCTGCTGATCATCGGCGGGCCTCATCGGTGGGTGTGGCGGGCGTGGCGGTTGTAAGCGGAATGGGCTGGACCGGCTGGACCGAAGTTGGTGCTTGGGCTTGCCCGCCGTCGAGCCATGCGAGATGGGCGGCTTCGTGGCGGCCGCCGACCAGTTGCAGGAAGCGGTCTTCGAGTTCTTCGCCGGCGGCGACCTCGTCCACCGTGCCGGCCGCGCATACCAGACCGTTGTTGATTACGGCCACATGCGTGCACATCTTTTCGACCAATGCCATCACGTGTGAGGAGATGATCACCGTGCCGCCGGTCTTCGCGTATTCGATGAGGATGTCTTTGAGGTTGGCGCTGGACACCGGGTCCACGGATTCAAACGGCTCGTCCAGGACCAGAATGCGCGGGCTGTGAATCATCGCGGAGGCCAGGCAGATCTTCTTGGTCATGCCGGCCGAGTAATCGGTGACCATCGTGTTGGCGGCCCCGGCCAAGTCGAAAGCATTGAGCAGGTCCTGGGCGCGACGCGTGGTCTCATCGCGGCTCATGCCGCGCAGCATGCCGGAGTAGACGAGCAATTGCAAACCGGTCAGTCGGTCGAAGATCTGGTCGGGCTGGGGCATGACGCCGATCATGCGCTTGGCCGTGTTCACGTCGCTCCACACGTCATGGCCCAGAATCATGGCGGTGCCGGCGTCCGGTACCAATAGACCGGTCACCATATTGAGCGTGGTGGTTTTGCCGGCGCCGTTAGGGCCCACCAGTCCGTAGAACGAGCCGATTGGAATGTCGAGCGCGAGTCCGTTGACGGCGATCTTCCGGTCGAAGTGCTTGAACAGGCCGCGAATGGACACCGCCGCATTCGGATTCGGCGGCCATGCTTGTGGCTGCGGTTGCGACGGCTGTGCAGGCGCGGGGGCGGCGGCTGGCATCATCGGCGGCTGAAATCCGACATTCCTTTGAGTATTGTCTAAGCTCATACATCCACTCTACCCCACCAGTCAACCCTCAGCGAAGCAAACCCCCGGGTTGCTGTTGGATGCGGCTCCGGACTAGCGGACTCGGTCAACCCTTATGCGCGATGGGCTTCCACTGGGCTTTGGCGAAGATGGCCTGGAAGGAGATCGGCACGTAGCTGAGTATGTAAATCGGGAAGCTGAGCACATAGGCGAGCAGCTCCTTGTTCGTGGCACCGATCTGGTCGCGCTCGACAATGATGGTCAATGCAGCCAATGCCATCAGGCCCAACACCGATATGATGATGCCGCTGGACCAATCGGCCAGCGATTGCAGCTGGCTCGGCCAACTCACGAAGCCACACGCGGCGAACAGCAAGCCCATCACCGCGCGAATCGCGCCCAACACGGTAAACGGACACAGCATCAATGTGAAGTCGATGCAGGAGAAATCACGTTCGCGAACCGCGCGTTTCAGCAATGCCGAGCCATAATAACGGAATACCTGCAGGAATCCCTTGCTCCAACGCAAACGCTGACGCCAACTTTGCGAGAAGGTAACCGGCTGCTCGTCGTAGAGGATCGCAGTACCGCAATAGCCGATGCGGTCGCCATGCAGAATCGAATCCATAGTGAATTCAAGATCTTCAGTGAGCAGATGGAACTTCCATCCCTTGTTCCGCTTCATCACCTCGCGGGAGAACATGAATCCCGTACCGCCCACATGGCAAGAGGAACCGAGAATCATACGCGAGTTAGACAGGAATCGCGATTCACGGATGAACCACAGCGCAGAACCAGAAGACACCCAGTTATCCGCCAGATTCACCGAATTACGGTAGCTGGTCAGAATCTTGAATCCGGAGCAGAACGCCTTGTTCATTTCCTCGAAGTAGTGCTTGTCCAGCTTGTTATCGGCATCGAACACGAAGTAGGCCTCATAATCATCGGCCACACCGATGTCGAGCATATGCCCCAACAGATACGTCAGCGCATATCCCTTGCCAACCAGCTCAAGATTGTGGCGTTCCACCACATGGCAGCCCAAAGACCGCACCACGTCGGCGGTGTTGTCGGTGCAGTTGTCGGCCACCAGCCAGATGTCGATGAGGTTGGACGGGTAGGTCTGATCGCGAATCGACCCAATAAGGTTGCCGATCACTTTTTCTTCGTTGCGCGCGGAGATCAGCACGGCATACCGGTTGGTCATCGGGGCGTCGGGGAAGCGCACGGGCTTGGCGAACAGGGACATCACGATGCACAGTCCCTGATATATCATGCCGGCACCGCCGACGATCATCAGAAGAATATCGAGTACGGAAAGCAGAGTCATCAGCGCCACCCTGCCCTAGGATTGCTGGAGGCAGATTGATCAGACTGCTTGGTTTGCTTGCGTTGCTCGGGCTGCTCAGGCTGTTCGGCGGACCGCTCAGGCTGCTCGGGCTGCTCAGACTGCTGCGTATCCGCGGCACCACGCTGCGGAATCGCCACGGTGGCGGAATCGTCCAAATCGGATTCTTTCGTCTCGTGTGGCGGAATCGCATAGATCTGTTCCTGCAGCAAACGCAGTTCCTCATTCATCGGCACACGGCTGGTGGACCCCTTGGCCGCACGCGGCATGTGCTCGCCGATCGGCTGCAGCACATGCTCGCCGAACGCTTCGGACGCCTCGACGATCTTGGACTTCTTCTCCGGAGTCGGATCGTTCATCAGTGGTGAGTCAATCAGCTCATAGCGCTTGGTGTACGCACGGAAGATGGCCTGCAGCGATGCGGTGACCGGCAGCGCCAGGAACGCGCCAAACGCGCCGAACAGCGAGCCGAACGCCAGCACCGCGAGGAAGGCGACGGCCGCGTTGATATCCATCGTGCGCTGCGAAATCCTCGGCGAGAGAATCAGGTTCTCGATCTGCTGGTAGACGATGATGAACACCAGCACCGCCACGGCGTACGTCCATCCGCGGTTGCCCCAAGCGAACAGCACCGGCAGCGCGCCGCCGATATAGGTGCCGACCGTGGGGATGAACTGGGATACCACGCCGCAGAACAGGGCCAACGGCAGCCAGTAGGGCACATGCAGAATCTCTAAGAAGATGGCGGTGCAGGTGGCGTTGATCAACGCCAGAATCGAACGGGAGAACAGGAAGGACGAAATCTGGCCTTGGGCCACGGTCCACACCAGCAGGAATCGGCGCTGCGTGTTGGGGGCCAGCCACTGGCAGAAGGAGCGGCGCAGTTTGGGGCCGGCGGCGGAGATGTAATACGTGGTCATGACCACGGTCATGAGGTTCAGCAGGAAGGAGAACAGGCCGCCCACCGTACTCATGGCGGTACCGGCGAAATCGGTGACCCACGAGGTCTGGATATTGTTGAAGATTTCCATGCCAAGATTGCTGATTTCCGGCATCTTGAACGTGGCGTGCTGGTCCACGAACTCACGAATCTGCTCATACATGGCCGGCAAACCGCGGACCATGGCAATCATCTGCTGTACGAACATGTTGCCAAATAGCGTGAGCAGCACACCCACGACCACGGCCACGCCCACCAAGCTGACGGCGGAAGCCACGCCACGCTTCCAGCCATGAGCCACCAGCGACACCACCAACGGTTCGACGGCCAGCGCCAGGAACAGCGAGATGATGATGTCGAGCACTAGATAGGAGATGTCGCCCCACGAGCGCCAGCAGAACATGAATACGATGACGGCGAGGGCCACATACAGCAGCGCGCGGCCGAACCATTCCGGTGGCCTACGGGAATCTCCCTTGGCGGGGAACAAAGTACCAAAGTCGATACGATTCTCGTCGTCCGGGTCTGCCCCGGCCTCTGCGGCACCGGTTCTCAACGTGTCGGTGCTGTTTACGTTTCGCACGCGTTCGCTCATGGCTCCCCATTGTAGCGAGGGGTTTGAAGCTCGGATACGCCGGCGGCGTACACCCGCTTTTCTATTGTTGATGTTATGCTCAACGTTTCGATCATCATCCCAGCGTGGAACGAAGCCGAACGCATCCGCGACTGCCTGCTGAACGCCACCCGTCAGACCATCATGCCGCATGAGGTGCTGGTGGTGGACAATCGTTCTACGGACAACACCTGTGCGGTTGTCGAACAGTTCATTGCCGAACATCCCGAGGCCCCGGTCAAACTGTTGCACCAGAACGATGAACAGGGGCTGATTCCCACCCGCAACTTTGGCCTGAACGCCGCGACCGGCGATGTGCTGGGCCGTTTTGACGCCGACTGTATGATCCGGCCTGACTGGGTGGAGGTGGTCTCCGGCATCTTCACCGAAGACCCGGCCGCGATGGGTGCCACTGGTCCGGTGATGTATTACGACATGCCCTCACGCCATTTTGGGTTGAAGGGCGACAATTCCTTGCGCAAGCGAATCTACCGCGCCGATGGCGGCCAGCCGCTGCTGTTCGGCTCGAATATGGCCTTGCGCGCTTCGGCCTGGCATCAGATTGCGAATGAGGTCTGCCGGGATAAGGCCGATGTGATGCATGAGGATATCGATATTTCCCTGCATCTGATGGGCAAGGATCTGAAAACCGTGTACTCGCCGCGCATGATCGCCGCGATGAGTGCGCGACGGATGGATACGTCGTTGAGTTCGTTCCTGAGCTACATGCGACGTTTTAAGAATACGTTTGATGCGCATCCGCAACATACGCGCACGCATAAGCCGGAGGTGTTGTTCACCGCCATGTATCCGGCGATGCACATGTTCTACCCGGTGTGGCAGAAAGTGCTGAATTCCGCGGATATCAATCCGGCTGAAGCCGCGTGGATCAACGAGCAGATGGAACTGGCGGAGGCGCAAGGCAAGCAGCTGTACGACGAGACCCCCACCGACGAAGTCTACGACGAAAAGCACGAAAAGTAGCTAGATATACGAGCCCCCTCTGCTTATGCAAGCTCCCTCTGATAAGGGAGCTGTCGAATGAAGTGAGACTGAGGAAGAGACTGCGACGCAGTCGCTAAAACATTGAATCGGACGCAGGCCGATACCTATTATTCAGCGGCTACGCCGCAACTTCTCTCCCTCAGTCAGCTACGCTGACAGCTCCCTCATCAGAGGGAGCTAATGTTTACTGTCATTGACTGATCACATCAGCGACTTGTAAATCGCGAGGATGTCCTCTTCGGTTGCCTGACGCGGGTTGCCGGGGGTGCACACGTCGTTGAAGGCATCGTGAGCCAGCGGCTCAAGGTCGGCCTCGGTGGCGCCCACTTCGGAAATCGTGGTCGGGTTCTTCAGATCCACGGTCAGCTTGTGGACGGCCTGCACGGCCTCTTCGCGCACCTTCTCCAGGTCGCCGGTGTAGGCGTCCTCAACACCGAACGCATCGGCGATGTCGCGGTACTTCTCACCGGTGAAGTCCTTGTTGTATTCCATGACCGGGGCCAGCAGAATACCGTTGGCCACACCGTGGGCCACGCCCAGACGGCCGCCCAGCGGGTGAGCCATGCCGTGCACCAGACCGAGGCCCACGTTGGAGTAGGCCATACCGGTGATGTAGGACGCGTAGGCCATCTGCTCGCCGGCCGGAATGTCGCCGTCGGCGGACTTGGCCAGGTTCTTGGCAATCATGCGGATGGTCTGCATGGACAGGCAGTCGGACAGGCTCCAGGCACCCGGGGTAATGTAACCCTCGATGGCGTGGGTCAGGGCGTCAAGTCCGGTGGCGACCTTCAGGCCGCGCGGCATCGAGTCGGTCAGATCCGGGTCCACGAAAGCGACGATCGGGATGTCGTGCGGGTCGACAGCCACGAACTTGCGCTTGTTGGCCGTGTCGGTGACCACGTAGTTGATGGTCGTCTCCGAGGCGGTGCCGGCGGTGGTCGGCACGCCGAAGATCGGGACGGACGGGTTCTTGGTATCCGCGACGCCTTCCAGAGAAAGCACGTCGGCGAACTCCGGGTTGGCGGTGATGATGCCGATGCCCTTGCAGGTGTCTTGCGGGGAGCCACCGCCCAGGCCGATCAGGAAGTCCGCACCGGACTCGGCGAACTTGGCGACGCCGTCCTTGATGCACTCGACCGGCGGGTTCGGCTTGACGTTGGAGAACACCTCGTACGGCAGGCCGGCCTCATCCAGAACCTTGGTGACCTTCTCGGCGGTGCCGGTCTCCAGCAGCACCGGGTCGGTGACGATAAATGCCTTGGTGAAGCCGTGCTGCTTGGCGACGGCCGGAATCTCCTTGATCGCGCCACGTCCGAAGTATGCAGTCTGGTTGAAAATCATGCGGTACACCATAGGGGCTCTCCTTTTGAGCTAGTGTCTTAACTGGTGGTCCACTCTGTCTTTGAGTGGTCCAACGGTTCCCCAGTCTACTCCGCGCATGAGCATTCACCTGAAAACACGCTGAAAGAACAACACTGAAAATAATGGCAAGAAATGGCGGAATTCCGCACTTGTCGAATTATTGTCCATTGACCAAACCAGTTCCATCGCCCGAAATCTCAACGATAAGACCATTTTCCGGAGTCATCTGACGCTCTCCGAGAAACTCGTCTCTCATCCGCTTACTTCGCGCGTAGCGCAATCAATATGCGAGATGCCTAATTCCATTCGTGCTTCATCAGCCGAACGCGAACTGGTTCACCAGATGGTGTATTCAACGGTTTCAGTCTCCTGAAGAGGACTAAGATACCTCGACAGTTGGGGTGATCATCATAAGAGAATGAGGTAGATAATGGCAAATGGCAAGGCTATGACGGTCGGCGAGATGGCGTCCCTGTTTCTCGACCCCGCCACTCCCGTTCGTATCGACGCTTTCGACGGCTCGCATTTCGGCCCGGCAGACGCGGATTTGAAGGTCAAAATCGCCACGCCGAACTGCATGTACCAGCTACTCGCGCACCCGAATGAAATCGGCATCGTGCGCTCATACATTCTGGGCGATTTCGACGTGGACGGCATTGACTACGCCGACCCGTATCCGGCGATGCGCAAGCTGGTGTCGCTGTCCAAATACGTTCGCCCACTCACTCCCACATCAATTGCCCGCGTATCTGCCGGCATCCTGAGCCATGGCTTCAAGAAGCCGCCGGTGCCCGCCACCGAGGGCCCGAGCAAGTTCGCCCGTATCAAGCGTGGCCTGATGCCGCACACCGAAAAGGCCGATTCGGAAACCGTCAGCTTCCACTACGACATGTCCAACGAGTTCTACGCCGACTTCCTTGGATCCTCCATGACCTACACTTGCGCGGTATTCGACAACGAACACATGAGCCTTGAAGACGCACAGGCCAACAAACTGCGCCTGATTCTCGACAAACTGGACTTGCAGCCCGGCCAGCGCTTACTGGACATCGGCTGCGGCTGGGGTTCGATGGTCATCACCGCCGCCCGTCGCGGCATCAAGGCGCTCGGCGTCACCCTTTCCAAGGAACAGGCCGCGTACGCCAACGAATGGATCGCCCGTGAGGGGCTGCAGGATCTGGCCGAAGTGCGCGTACAGGACTACCGCGAGGTGCCCGAGCATGACTTCGACGGTATCTGCTCGATCGGCATGATGGAGCACGTAGGCGTCAAGAACTACCAGAGCTACTTCGAAGAGATGTTCCGCCTTCTGAAGCCGATGGGCCGACTGCTGAACCACCAGATCACCATCAGCCATGACAAGCCTCACGGCAAGCCCGGTACCGACGAATTCCTCGACCGTTACATCTTCCCGGACGGTGATCTCGGCGCGCCCGGCTTCATCGAATCGTGCATCCATGACGCCGGCTTCAACGTGGTGCATCAGGAGAACCTGCGCCAGCACTATGCGCTCACCCTGCATCACTGGAACCAGAACCTCTCCGAGCATTGGGACGACGCGGTCAAGCAGGTCGGCTTTGAACGCGCCAAGGTATGGGGTATGTACATGGCCGCCTGCGCTCTGAACTTCGAGCTCGACGGCATCCAGATTCACCAGTTCCTGGCTGTCAAGCCGGATCGCGTGGGCCACCCGGACGGCAAGTGGTACCCTCTGCGCCAATGGTGGCAGGCCTGACTCCGTTTCTGTGGGACGGCACGCGGTTTTTACCATTGTTCATCTGCCGTCCCACAGAAGTGTGGGATAGCAGATACATCAATCGTTTGACGTATCTGCTATCCCGCATGACATAAGCCGAGAACCGCAGAATAGAGCCGTTCTTTGCCCTCAGCTCTGAGGGCGTTCTTCGAACGCTGTGGGACGGCACGTCGAAAATCGGCAAAATCACGTGCCGTCCCACACGATTCCCTTCGCACGCGCATTTCGCAGGTGCTTTTTCTGCAATACTGACTCTATGAGCGCCACAGCCCCAGAAACGGCTGGGGCGGACGATCGCACCGACCATGACACGCGCGGATAAGACCCACGTTTCTTTATTTAACCCTAACCCGATGTTCGCATTGGTGCTGTTGGCGTGCATAGTTGCGGCGAGGAAGACAGTTGTTGGCGAACGCGAGCCTTTGCATTGACCGGCCAGCCCGCCGGAGTAGATACGTGACGGATATGCAAAAGCCCCGCACAAGGCGGGGCTTCATTGTGGTGGCTCCGAACGGCGTCGATCCGTTGACCTAGCGATTTTCAGTCGCTCGCTCTACCAACTGAGCTACAGAGCCATGAACAGTCAAAAACCCGGATAATCCGGGCTTCATAACCATTCCAGCGACCCCGGCCGGACTTGAACCGGTGACCTCCGCCGTGACAGGGCGGCGCTCTAACCAACTGAGCTACGGGGCCATTGTTCTCACTTGCGTGAGGCAACAGATGTATATATTACTGAAATTCGCCAGTCATGCAAACTTCGGCGTGTTCCGCATAATTTCAAGGTTTTTGCTATCACCAGCACGCGAACACGTCTGTCACAAACATCCACAAAACGACGAAGGGCGCGACCGGAACCCCGGCCACGCCCTTATGGACGGAAACGCTTCGCGGCATCCACCGCAAAGTGACCGTCAATCTCAGTCAGCCTGCTTCCAGGTGTCGACGTCGATGTGGTGTTCGGGGTTGGCCTGCCAGGCATCCCACGCGGACTTGACGATGTCTTCCACGTCGTACTTGGCATGCCAGCCCATCTCCTCGTTGATGCGCTTCGGGGAGCCGATCAGGTGCGGCGGGTCGCCGGCGCGGCGGGCCATGACAGCCTCGGTGAACGGCAGACCGGTGACCTTCTTGACTTCGTCGACGATCTGGCGCACGGAGGTGCCTTCGCCGGTGCCGACGTTGAAGGCGTCGTACTTGCGCTCGTCACGGTCGAGGTACTTGAGGGCGGCGATGTGGGCGTCGGCCAAGTCGGAGACGTGGATGTAGTCGCGCACGCAGGTGCCGTCCGGAGTCGGGTAGTCGTCGCCGAAGATGGCGGGAGCCTTGCCCTGCTTGAGGCGATTGAACAGCATCGGGATGAGGTTCAGGATGGCCGGATCCTCAAGCTCCACCGGACCGCAGCCGGCCACGTTGAAGTAGCGCAGCGCGCAGAAGCGGATGCCGAACGGCTGCTCGCAGGCGCGGGCCATCCACTCGCCGAACAGCTTGGTCTGGCCGTAGGGGTTGATCGGCAGCATCGGGACGACGTCCTCAGGCACCACATCGACCGGCGGCACACCATAGGTGGCGGCGGAAGAGGAGAAGACGAGCTTCTTGGCGTTCTTGGACTGGGTCATGCCGGTGAGCACGTTGAGCATGCCGTTGATGTTCTGCTGGTAGTACCACAGCGGCTTCTCCACGGATTCGCCGACCTGCTTGCGAGCGGCAAAGTGGATCACGGAGTCGACGCCTTCGGCATCGAGGATTTCGGCCAAACGCTCACCGGCGCCCGGGGTGGCGATATCCATGCCGTACAGGCGGGAGCCTTCGATGCGAGTGGGCTTGCCGTAGCTCAGATCGTCGACGACAACGACCTTTTCGCCGGCCTGATGGAGTGCGTGAACGACATGAGCGCCGATGTAGCCGCAGCCGCCGGTGACGAGAACTGTCATAGTTGACCTTTCCTTGTGCGGGTTGCAAGTGTCGGCCGTGGGGAGTTCAGCGGCTGTTCACTTTTGGTCCGCTTTGTTACCTTTTGAAACAATTTGAGTATATCACACGAACATAATCGCACAAAACGGTGGTGTCGTCCGGCAATATCTGCATTCATTAGGTCGATTTGGCGTTCATTAGGTAGGTCGGCCCGGAGCCGGCCCGCACGGACACCGGGTAAACGGCTTGATATGGTGGTTGGTATCGCACACCACCTACCTAATGAACGCCAAATCGACCTAATGAATGAACAGCGGTGCGGCGCACAAGGAAAATCCGAGGAATATATGACCAATCCCGAATCCACAGCAATCGATCCCGTCGCCGCGATGGGCACAGACCACACCGAGGCACCGGCGCACCCCCTGCACAAGGTGCTCTCCTTCGTACGCCGCTCCGGACGTTTGGACGATCGCCTGCAGCGCGCATGGGACAACTATGCCGGCACATATCTGTTGGATATTGCGGCCGGCAACCTGCTGGACGTGCGCGAAGGCGTCACGCTCGACCGCGCGTTCGTGGAGTCCGCATGGGGCAACGATAATCCGCTCATTGTGGAAATCGGCACCGGGCAGGGAGAAAACGTGGTGGCAGCAGCCGCAGCCCACCCGGAGACGAACTTCCTTGCTCTAGAGGTCTATGACCCCGGCGTGGCCCACACGCTGCTGCTCGCCGGCAAGCAGGGGCTGACCAACATTCGCGTGGCCCAGGTCAATGCGCCCGAGCTGTTCAAGGTGACCGCGGCCGGCACCGTGGCCGAGGTATGGACCTTCTTCCCCGACCCTTGGCCCAAGAAGAAGCACCACAAGCGCCGCATCGTGCAGAAGGCCATGGCCGGCGACATTCATCGCGCGCTGGTCACAGACGGCGTCTGGCGTATCGCCACCGACATCGAGGACTATGCCCTGCACGTGCACGAGGTGATGGACGGCCTCGATGGCTGGAAGAACCTGGGCAGCGTAACCGTCAGCCTGCCGCTGGAGCACGTGGGCAAGGGCAATGCCGACATGGCCGCCGATATGCCGCACGCCGACTTCACCGAATCCGAGCGATTCGAGGGCCGCGTGCTCACCAACTTCGAGAAGAAGGGCCTGGCCGCCGGCCGCGTGATTCATGACTTCACCTATCAGGCCGTTACCCTGAACTGATTGCGACACGCCGAAATGCCGTCGATTTGCATAACCGAACAACCTCCCGTAAAGTAATTCGAGTTGTTCGCCCCCATCGTCTAACGGTTAGGACACCAGACTTTCAATCTGACAACGAGAGTTCGACTCTCTCTGGGGGTACTTCACTAAAGACCCCGGTCATAGCGACCGAGGTCTTTTCGTATTCGCGGGACCAGGTCTGAAAGCATTCGGCCCGCTTGATATGTGCTCATGGTTTCATCTCAGCACGTGTTCGCGCCCGCCACAAGGACTATCCCACCGTAGACGATGTGACATCCTCCACACTGTGACTTCGCGCACAGGGTCCCGACGCCACCCTCACCCCGTTTATCGACACCATGCGTGTATAACCGCATATGGCATCATCGGCGAACATCGGCCGGCAGACCAGTTGTACAAGGAGAACATCATCCACATGGCAGACACCGCCAACACCAACACCAACGCCTGGCTGCCGGCGCTCAAAGCGGCGTTTCCGCTGACCATACCGATTTGCCTGGGGTTCCTGTTTCTCGGCGCCTCGTATGGCATTCTCATGGGCACCAAAGGCTTCTCCTTCGTATGGCCGATGTGTATGAGCGCGTTCATCTTCGCCGGTTCAATGGAATTCGTCACGGTGAATCTGCTGCTCTCCGCGTTCAACCCGCTCGCCGGCTTTCTGCTGGCCCTGATGGTCAACGCCCGTCACCTGTTTTATGGACTATCCATGCTCGGCAAATTCAAAGGGCTCGGCTGGAAGCGCCCATACCTGATTTTCGGTATGTGCGACGAGACTTTTGCCATCAACTCCACCGCGAAAATCCCCGCCGGCATCGACCGTGGCTGGTTCTACTTCTGGGTTACGCTGTGCAATCAGCTGTATTGGGTGACCGGCACCACACTGGGCGGGCTGATCGGCGCGCATCTGCCGTTCAATACCGACGGTCTTGATTTCGTACTGACCGCGCTGTTTCTGGTGATCTTCCTCGATCAGTGGCTCGACGGCAAGCATCGCGAGCGACTGTCCGCCGTCATCGGTGTGCTGACATCACTGGCCTGCCTGCTGATATTCGGGGCCAATGATTTCATGATTCCCTCAATGATCGCCATGCTGATACTGTTCGTCGCGCTACGCCCGCATCTGGACGTGTTGCGGCCGGCCGCCGACGCCCCGGAAGCCACGGCAGACCATGCCATGAGCCACGCAGCGGACCAGCAGAAGGAAGGACAGACGCGATGACGATGACCATCTGGCAAGGCGCAATCACTATCGTGACGGTGGTGCTGGGCACGATGTGCACCCGTTTTCTGCCGTTTCTGGTGTTTCCCGAGTCCAAGCAGCCGCCGCGCATCATCGAGTATTTCGGCCAGGTCCTGCCCTATGCGATGACCGGTCTACTGGTGGTATACGCACTGCGCAACACCCCGATTCTGACCGGTTCACACGGCCTTCCGGAACTCATCGCCTGCACCGTCATCGTGCTGCTGCACGTATGGAAACGCAATATGCTGCTTTCAATCGCCGGCGGCACAATTGTATATATGTTGCTGGTGCAACTGGTGTTCTGAGGCACCCGACTCGTTAGTCTCTCCCTCCGCTTCGCTATGCTCAGCACCTCCCTTACAGAGGGAGGTAATCTTCTGTACCTTCCTCTGACGAGGGAGGCGGCACCGCGAAGCGGTGACGGAGGTAGAGACCCGCAGTCGTAAGACTGCGAAACACACAGCATCGGCCACAGGCCGATTCCTACAGCTGCTTCGCCACCCAATCGACGATGTACGGGGCGACTTCCTCAATCTGGTCGATGGCGACCTCGAACTCGTGCTTGCCGCCGTACCACGGGTCCACCAGATCGATCTGATCTTCGCGGCCGGGCTTCGGCTTGGGCAGATTCGGGTCGAAGCTGCGGTACATGTGCACTTCGGCGCGCTTGCCGGCCGGCAGCATGCGCAGCAGGGCGCGCATGTGGGAGGCGGTCATCGGCAGGAACAGGTCGGTACGGTCGATTTCCTCACGCGAGATGCGGTGTGCGAAGTGGTCACGCGGAATCTCATCACCATAGCCACGTTCGCGTAGCACGCGCACGGCACGCGGGTCGATCGGGTGGCTCCACTCCTCGTCGGACACACCGCTGGATTCCACGTTCACCTGGTCGCCAAGACCGCGCTCATTAAAGAAGTGACGCAGAATGATCTCACCCATAGGCGAACGGCAGATATTGCCGGTGCAGACGGTCATTACGGTGTAGGGCTGGGTATTGCTCATAGCTTTGAATCAATCCTCAATCGGGCTTCACCGGGCCGCACACGGCCCGACTGTATTGTTGGGGTCGAATGAATATGAATCCGGCTCATGCCGCTATAAAGGGCATAAGCCGGATTCGCATGCTTACTTGGTTTTGGCCAAGATACGGAAACGATAGGAATCGATGCCGGACTCCTCCTTGGCGGGCGTATGCCACTCGCCCACTTCGGCTTCCCGCCACATCCCGGCCTCGACCAGCGACGCCATATCGGGCGCGTAGCTGTCGGCATCCACGGTGGCGGCCAGATCAGTCACATAGGCTTTGTCCGCGAACGGCAAAGCCTTGGCGAACAACTGGGCGCCGCCGATGATCCAAATCTCCGAACGGTCCAGACCGTCGTCCGGAATCGCCTCCTGACGGGCCATATCGAGCGCGTCGTCAAGACTGGTGACCACAGTGGCCCCCGGCGCACGGTACATCGGATCGTGGGAAACGACGATGTTGTCGCGGTTGGGCAGCGGCCGGTACTTGCCCCCCAGCGATTCCCAGGTCTTACGACCCATAATCACCGGATGGGAGACGGTCAGCTCCTTGAAATGCTTCATATCCTCGGCACAGTGCCAAGGCATGCCACCATTGAGGCCGATGGCACCGGCGCGACCTTCCTTGTCACGGGCTTCGGCCCAGATAAGATTCACCGAGAAGGTCTTGGGATAATCGTCACCCCAGTCTTCTTCAGTGGCAGACAGCCCGGCAGATCCGGGCTCGGGTTCGTGATAGCCGCTACGGCTACTGTCATGCTCCATTTCGCTTACTCCTCCTGGATTGCGGAACTGGGCCTTAGTGTAGTGGACAGCGAAGACTCGGGGGCCGTCACCTTCACAGTATTCGCTGTCCACGAAACGGTAATCAGCATCAGACCGCAACAGGTGCCTTAATAGTGGGGTGATGCTGGTAGCCGACGACCTTGAAGTCCTCATACTGGTAGTCGAACAGGGAATCGGCCTTACGGATCTCGATGGTCGGGTACGGGTAGGGCTTGCGGCCCAGCTGCTCAAGGAACTGGTCGACGTGGTTGTCGTAAACATGGCAGTCGCCGCCGGTCCAGACGAATTCGCCCGGCTTGAGCCCGGCCTGCTGCGCCATCATCATGGTGAGCAGCGAGTAGGAGGCGATATTGAACGGCACGCCGAGGAACATGTCGCAGGAACGCTGGTACAGCTGGCAGCTTAGCTTGTCGTCGGCCACGTAGAACTGGAAGAGCGCGTGGCAGGGCGGCAACGCCATCTTCTCCACCTCGGCCGGATTCCACGCGGAGACGATCATGCGGCGCGAATCCGGATGATGCTTGATGAGGTCGAGCACATTGGAGATCTGGTCGATGGTGCGATTCGGGTCCTCGGGGGTCGGCGCGGGCCAGGAACGCCACTGCACGCCATAGACCGGGCCCAGATCGCCGTTCTCGTCCGCCCACTCATCCCAAATATGCACGTTGTGCTCCAGCAGCCAGTTGATGTTGGAGGAACCCTTCAAAAACCACAGCAGCTCATAGGCCAGGCCTTTGAAGAACACGGTCTTGGTGGTCAGCAACGGGAAGTACTTCGACAGGTCAAAGCGCATCTGCTGGCCGAACAGGGAAATCGTGCCGGTGCCGGTGCGATCGGACTTCAGCGTGCCTTCGGCCAGGATCTTGCGCACCAGGTCCTCATAGGGCATCGGAATGTCCGTTTCGGGACGTGCGGGGATACGGGAGCGAATATCTGCGAGTTGTTCTTCGGTCAAAGCCATGTGCACCAGTGTAGCTTAGGGGCATAATAGAGAGGTCCACTGATGCGGGAGAGCGGCCAGGTGCCGCGCTCCCCCGCTGGCATGGCGATGGGCCAGATCGCCGGCGGCTGAAAATAAAGGAGCAGCTATGGGTAAGCGACTGTGGGTTGAGCGCAACAAGGACGGTTCGTGGGATGCGTTCAGCGACGATGGCGCACACATTAAGTTCGGCAAGGATCGTGGCCAGTTCACGCCGGGCGATCTGATGAAGGTCGCGCTGGCCGGTTGCGCCGCGCTGTCCAGCCAGTTCGCCATCGAACATACGCTGGGTGAGGGCAAGGGTGCCAAGATTGTGGTGGATGGCACGTACGACCCGGAAAATGACGCCTACACCGGTTTCGAGGAGCAGGTCGTGATTGATGCTTCCGACGCCGGTCTGTCCGAGGAGGATGCCGACAAGCTCAAGGAGCGCGTCACCCGCCATATCGACAAGGGTTGCACGGTCAAGCACACCTACGTGCAGGAGACCCCGGTGCGCATGAACGTCACCGTCAAGCACTGAGACGGGATATAAATTGAAGAGGCTCCCTGGCGGGAGCCTCTTTCCGTATATTCGGACTTTACTGGCGATCGGGATCGATGGTCTTTTCGATCTGCTGGGCGACTTCAGGCTCGGCTGCGGACACCGGAATCTCCTCGACGCCGGCAATCTCCTCCAGCGACTTGGTAGGCACTTCGGCGGGCGAGCTCGGCACGGTGTCGAGACGCGATTCCGCGGCCTCAACGTACTTGCGCGGCACCACGTACACCGGGCCGACCGCATGCTGCAGCAGTCCCTGGCTGGTGGAGCCCAGCAGCAAGCCAGTGAAGCCACCGCGACCACGGGAGCCGACAACAACCACATCGTGATCGTAACTGGCCTTGGTCAGGGCGCTCACGGCCGGGCCGGAAACAATCTGCTTGTTGATCTTCAGATCAGGATGCGATTCCTGCAACGGCTTGATGCGCACCTCAAGATCGTCCTTGTAGGACTCCATGATGGCATCCTCGCCATCCACGCCCTTCAGGTTCGGCACAGCGGAAATCACGTCCAGTTCCGCACCCCAGCACGTGGCGAAGTCGGCGGCAATGTCCAGCGCCTTCAGACCCCACTTGGATTCGTCGGAGCCGACGGCCACCTTGGTGATCGTGTTGTTCAGGTGCATCAGGTTACCGTCATCATCGGTGTACGGCACCACCACAATCGGGCAGTAAGCATATGCCGGCAGCGATGAGGACGTGGTGCCCAGCAGGCGCTCGGCCAGACCGCCCTTGCCACGGTTGCCAATGACGATCAGATTGTAGTTACGAGACAATTCGACGAACACCGATGCCGGATCTCCGGTAACAATCAGTGTGGCGGCTTCGACGCCCTGCTCGTCTGCGATGGCCTTGGCCTTGGACAGAATCTCCTGAGCATCGGAATGCGCGGCGTTATCGTCCCCCATCGCCGTGTAAGTGGCATCGAACGAAACGGCGGCATAGCTCGGCAGGGAATATGCGCAGACAATCTGCAGCGTCAGCCCCGCGTGCTTTGCATAATTCGCGGCCCACCATGTTGCCTTGTAACTGGCATGCGACCCGTCAACGCCGACGAGAATAGCCTTGTCGTTAATCATGACGACCTCCTTGAAGTTATTGCGGCACGAATACCGCGTATCTCAACAATACCCCGCGACACTCGGTTTGGCCGGTATCCTCCGCTCAAAAAGAAATCCGCGTATACGAAAAAGGCACACCCCAAAGGACGTGCCTTAATACGAATTCGCTTACCGCATAATTCTTGTCACATCACGCGGCGAATGGAATATCCAGCTCCACCGAATACGGAAACGTCGCTTACTGCCGTTCCCTGCACCGGGTTCATAGCATTCATCACCTGTCCGTTACCGATGTAAATGGCCGCATGAGTACCATTCGCAAGAATGTCACCCGGCTTGGCATCCGCCAAGCTTGCGACCGGAGTACCCACGGTGGCTTGAGCACCAGAGGTACGAGGCAGGGAGATGCCAAACTGGGAGAAGACGTACTGCACAAAACCGGAGCAATCCCATCCTGCCGGAGTGTTGCCGCCGGCAACATACGGATAGCCTTGGAACTTCAGTGAGAAGCTAGCAAGCTCAGCGCCAGTGCCAGTGCCAGTCATTTTACCCAAGTCAACCTGTGGAATCGACGCACGCTGTTCAGAGCGGCTGGCTGCCGCAGCAGCAGCGGACTGGGCTGCAGCAGCTTCATCAGCGGCTTTCTGAGCCGCCGCCGCTGCAGCAGCTTCCTTCTCGCCCTGAGACTCGGTCTGTGGCACATCAAGAGTCTCGATGCCACCCCATTTAGAGTTCTCATCAACCGAGGTGGAGGTGGATTCGGCGAACAAATTCTTCTTCACCGAACTCGCCTTCGGGAAAGAACGTGAGGACACCACAGCACTCGTCTGCGCGGAATCGGCAGAGGCAAACGGGGCTACGCACGCAAACATGGCACCCGTGGCGATAATCGCCACTGATGTGGAAATAATAGTCTTAACGCTCATCATCAACGCCATACACTAGCACACATGGGTCGATTTCATAACAGGAATAGCATTTCGAAGATGATGTCGCGGGTGCATCATTCGGCAGGAGAACGCAACAGGCCTCGGATACCGATCGGCATCCGAGGCCTGCAATAAATCAATCAATAAGACTGCATCACGGGATACGCACCACGATGGTGAGCTTTTCGGTCATGGCACTAGCGAGAGCCACGCTATAGCCATTCCATCCACCATGGACCGCCTGACCGTTGCCGACATACAACGCCACATGATCGTAGTGTGCACCACCGTTCCATCCACCGGTGTTGGCATAAATCAGAATATCGCCCGGCTGCAGGGATCCGTCTGTGACTACGTGGCCACCAGGAACATTGACGTACTCTTCAGGCCAACCGTGGAAGTTAATGCCACGGGCCGCCAACGCTTGACTGACCAATGCGGTGCAGTCCATGCTCTGTCCGATCAAAGAATACGCACGGTCGATAGAGGCACCGGCACCAGCGGAAACCGAACCACTGGCATCGGAATAAGTAACAGAAGAGCGAGACTCATTACGGCTCGCGGCGTTGGCCTGCTCCTGGGTCGCCTGAGCCTCGACCTCCGCCTGCTTCTCGGCCTCCTCTTCGGCAGCCTTCTTGGCCGCTGCGGCATCCTTTTCCGCCTGAGATTCCGTCTGCGGCACATCGAGGTTCTCAATGCCGCCCCAATCAGCATTGTCCTCAACGCTCGTGGCAGTGGCTTCAGTCGTCAGATCTTTGCGCACCTGGGTGTACGAGGGGAAGGACTTGGTGGAAGTCACAGTAACACCCTCAGCTGCAGTTGCTGTAGGAACAAACATAAACAAGCAGGCACAGGAGACAATCGCGGCAACAATGGAAGAAGCTACAGTTTTGGTCTTCATAGAACCATCACCCTACACGGTGCGCATTAACTCGTACAGGATGGAAGAAATAAAACACCCCGGAGCTATTGGGATATATCGGCGTGTCGGCACAGGTCAGTTCGGACTAATACGCGGCCGCAACACTTGAAATGTCATTTCGCGCGAACGATTGCCGATAGGGCGACGTCACATCCGAACAGTAATCACCGAATGTAAGCCAATGAAATGAATCAGTAGTGAACGTACTGGAACTTACCGGCTTCGGCGGCGCTGAACGTACGGGTCGAAATCACACCCAATCCCTTGGCATTGGATTCGGAGATCTCAATGGAGCCGTCGGCATTGATCTTTTCCAGAACGGCAACATGGCCGTACGCGCCATCGGCATCGGCCTGGCCAGGAGCGAACACCACAGCATCACCGACATGGCGAGGAGTGTTGTCCACCCAATAGCCCAGAGCGGAAGCTGACGCCGCCCACGCGCCACCATTGCCGAAGTTGCCGCTGGAAGGCAGGCCCAGTTCGGCACGACGCTGGTACGCGTACCACGTGCACTGACCCCACGGATAGTTGTTGGAGTTGGTGCCAACGGCATGGTTCGGGTTGAAGCCAGCCGGCACAGCATCGCCATCGGCATCCACGAGAGCCGACACCACAGGATTGTTCGCATTATTGCGATTCATCAGCTTGGCGTCCAAGGTGCTGTCTGAATTGCTCAGCCCCCAGCCGCCTTCATTGGTGGACTGTGCGGTAACGGAGGATGAACTCAAATCAGTACGCGCTTCGGAACGAGAAGCCGCAGTCACATCGCTGATGCGCTTAATCTGCGTGGTCGTCGTGGCCGGATCAGCCACGAACGAGTTCGTGGCGTCTTCATTGTTGGAAAACGCGAGAGCACCTGCGGCCGTGCCGACCAGAGCGGCCAGTGAGGCCGAGGCAAGAATATGGCTACGGCGTTCAGCGGCACGAGCGGCCTCACGAATGGAACGGCGGGTCTGGGGAGCGATTTCGTTGATCTTCTCGGCAATGGCCGGATCAAGCCCCAAAACAACGGCGTCGCTACCAGCGGATTGCACCGCACGCACAGCACGAACGGAATGAGAACCCTTGCCGGAGGCAAACAATGCCTTCGCTAAGCTGAACTTCTGGCGCGAGACCGTGGTCGCTTTATGCGAAGCATGCTTCATACTACGTTAACTCCTTGGATGGGTTCGGCGGGGTCATTTCGATGACCTCGTATGACCGTCACAATTGAGTACTGTACAACGAACAGAGGTCAATCCTCAATGTGATCCCCCACCATCCGGGTGTGTCAAACGATTTACGTAACCGTGCGGCCGGGTGAAAAAACTGCCTTGTTTCCGCCCGTTCACGAACCTCACTATCCGGTTATCGGAAGAATCACTAACTCATGTCATTCCGACACACCGTAACCATGATGTGCTGCGTACATTCTGCACTGCATTCCGCATTGCCACCACTGCCGCCCGGCACCCCGGAATTCCGCAGTAACCCCGCAGTAATCCCGCACACCGAGCATTATCCGCGATATTCCCCAACACTGGTCTACCCTTGAAACCATGACTATCACACTGAGTATTCCCGAGTCGCTGAAGCCCGAAGATGGTCGCTTCGGCTCCGGCCCCAGCAAAATCCGCCCCGAACAGATCGCCGCGCTCGACGCCGGCGCCACCACCCTGCTTGGCACATCACATCGCCAGGCACCAGTCAAGCAACTGGTCGCTTCGATTCGTGAAGGTCTGCGCGAGTTCTTCCACCTGCCTGAAGGGTATGAGGTGGCGCTTGGCAACGGTGGCGCCAGCGCGTTCTGGGAGATTGCCTGCGCTTCGCTGATCACCCGTCGCGCCGCATTCGGCACGTATGGCTCGTTCAGTGCCAAGTTCGCCGCGTCCGCCGCGAACGCACCCTTCCTTGAAGACCCGGTGCTGTTCCCCGGCGAGCCGGGCACTTACCGTCTGCCTGAGCTCACCGAGGGCGTGGACACATATTGCTGGGCTCACAACGAGACCTCCACTGGTGTGGCCGCCCCGATTCGCCGCGTGGCCGGAAGTCGTGAAGCTGGTGCCTTGACCGTCATCGACGGCACCAGCGCAGCCGGCGCTTTGCCTGTGGACATCAGCCAGACCGACGTCTACTACTTCTCACCGCAGAAGGCCTTCGGTGCCGATGGCGGTCTGTGGGTCGCCATCCTCTCCCCCGAAGCTATCGATCGTGCGGCAGGCGTCGAATCAAGCGCTCATCTGGAAGGCGCACATCGCTGGGTGCCGCCGTTCCTCTCGCTGACCACGGCACTGAACAACTCCCGCAAGGATCAGACCCTGAATACGCCCGCCGTGGCCACCCTGATCATGATGGAAAACCAGATTCGCTGGCTCAACAACAACGGCGGCCTCGCCTGGGCCACCACACGTTGCGCCAAGTCCGCATCCATCCTGTACTCGTGGGCCGAGCGCTCCGAATACGCCGCTCCGTTCGTCGTCGATGCGGACGCACGCTCGAACGCCGTGGTCACCATTGATCTGGACGAGCGAGTCCAGGCCTCTCAGGTACTGTCCATCCTGCGCGAGAACGGCATTGTGGACGCCGCCGGCTACCGCAAGCTGGGCCGCAACCAGCTGCGCGTTGGCGTGTTCCCCTCGGTGGAACCGGCTGATGTCATGGCCTTCACCAAGTGCGTCGACTACGTGGTCGAGCACCTGTGATGGCATATATGCCCCGCATTGCCGACCATATATGCCATGCACATTGATCGGTCTCAACTGATGCCGATTGAATAAATCGTAGGGAGGGATGTTTGACGCCCCTCCCTACTCTTACTACAGTGCATGAGTATGAAGTTCGCGCCTCTCATTGACCCTGCCGTCCGCAAACCCGCACCCAAGCCCGTACGGGTGGATCTGCGTAAGGTGTTTGCCATCGGTACCGGTCTATGGATTGTGGCGTTGATTGTCGTGCTGATTCTGCTGGCCGTGGGCTACAGCGTAATGCCGTTGGTGATTATGTGCGTGGCCGGCGTCATTATTGGCTTGCTACTGCTGGTCTGGGAATACTTCGACCGCTGGGACTACCGCCGCCTCGGACAGTAACGCAACACAAGCTCCCTCTGATGACGGGAGCTGTCAGCGTAGCTGATTGAGGGAGAGACCGCGGCCGCAGGTCGCTCATCAAACAGCATTGGTGGCATGCAAGGCATGCCACCAATTCCTTACCTCACTGCGCCAACGGCAACGTAAGGCTGAACGTACTGCCTTGCCCGGGCGCGCTCCATACGGTCACATCGCCATGATGGGTCAGCGCCACATGCTTGACGATGGCCAAGCCTAGGCCCACGCCATCCGCCGTGCGATTGCTCTGTTCCACGCCCCGGTAGAACCGCTCGAAGATGCGCGCCTGGTCCTTCTTAGCGATGCCCGTGCCTTGGTCAATCACGCGAATCACCGCGCGGTCGCCATCCTTGTCTTTGGATGCGGACACGCTGACCACGCCATTTTCCTTGGAATAGCCGATGGCGTTTTCGATGAGCTTGGTCACGGCGCTGTCGATCTGGTCCGCCTCACCATTGATGACTAGATCATCGTCGCCCTTGATGTTCAGCTGCACGCCAGCCTCGGCTGCCTGCGGCTCCAGTCGCGCCGCCGTGGCCCTGAGCTGTTCCATAACGTTCAGTCGGTTGGCGGAAGACGGCGTAATCGGCTCCTGCGCGCGTATGAGCAGCAGCAAATCAGACACCATGTGGTTGAGCTTGCTGCAGCTGGAACGCACCTGGCGAGCGTCGGCAGCCACCTGCTGTTCGTCCAGATTGCCGGACTCCAGCGAATCGGCGAGTTTGGCCAGAGCCTCAGTGGGGCCCAACAATTGCTCGGACACATTGGTAATAAACGAGTCACGCACTTGAGCGAAACGAATCACATCACTGACATCGGTAATCAACACGATGACGAACTGCTCGTTGATACGCCCTACAGTCACCTTCAGCCAGTTGGGGCGGTGGACGGACTGCGTGGCGACGTGATCGCCCTTGTTCTGGTCTGCGACGTACCGCTCCGGAGTATCGGTGGTCAAGTCGAACTGGCGCTTGCCACCGGACTTGCGCGCCTCGTGAATGGCATCCAGCACATGCTGCTGGGCAATGGCGTCATCTGACACCACACCCAGGCGGTAGGCGGCGGGATTGCAGCGGACCACCTCGTCGTGCTCGTCGACCACCACGGACGCACCTGGCAGCATGGACAGCAGCGTGGCGGTGTCGTCGGACAGATCGTCATTGTCGTCATCATCGGCCAGCGGCGATTCCATGGACACTCGATGTGTCGCAAATCCCACGATGAGCGTGATGATTCCTACCACAAATAAAACAGCCGTGACAATAAGAGCAATCGCGGCGACGAGCGGCATCTGTGTCATGCCCCCCATTCTTTCACACCACACGCCGGGATTGCGGTTTGCCGGCACGCCGGTAACATGAATTTCAGGTGAACAACCCAATGAACAGTAGAACAACTTGAGGTTGCCATTACCTACGTTGAAGTGGGGAACAAGTACTGGAATAATACACTGGTACAGGTTGCAATAAGCAAGCATGAAAGGCTAGAGAAATGCGCGTTATTTTCAACGAGGAGCTGAAGCAGGTTGCTGACGACCTCGACCGTATGGCGCAGAACGTACGCAAGGCGATCAAAGGAGCTGGAGAAGCCCTGCTGAATCAGGACGTTGAAGCCGCACAGACTGTGATTGACGGCGACATCGAAATCGATGCCCTGGAGTCCTCTGTGATTGACCAGTGCGTCAAGTTGCTCGCCAAGCAGAATCCGGTGGCCACCGATCTGCGTGTGGTCGTTTCCACCATGCGTCTGGCTTCCACGTTCGAGCGTATGGGCGATCTTGCCCGCCACGTGGCCGAGGCCGCTCGCCGCACCTATCCGGCCGCCGCGATTCCTGAATCCGCTCAACCGGTGTTCGCCGAGATGATCGACTTCCTGGACAACACCGCTGACCAGCTGGTGGCCATGCTCTTCGATCGCGATGCCAAGACCGCCGAGGCCATCATCCTGGCTGACGACAAGCTGGACAATCTGCACCGCCAGACCTTCGATCTGGCGCTGTCCGATGACATCACCCGTCAGCAGACCGTGGATATCGTGCTGCTGGGCCGCTTCCTGGAGCGTCTCGGCGATCACGCCGTGTCCGCCGCCCGCCGTGTGGTGTACATCGTCTCCGGCTTCGACCCCACTAAGGAGCCGACCCGCGACGAGGGCACCGACATCGACTGATTGGGACTTGTTCTCACATTGGGCGAATAACTGAACACTTGTTCTCCTGTGGTTTGAGGAGGATGCCCGAAAGCGGCGATCCGGCTACGGCTGGACGCCGTTTTTTGTTGCTTTTGGGCGGTACACCGGCGTATCCATGGGGCGGCAAAACACCCATAGGGCGGTAACTTGCCCATGGGGCGGTTTGAAGGATATGTGAAACCGCGGAATTAAGCCATTCTGGCATACCGCCCCATGAGGGTTTTACCGCCCCATGGGGTAATCACCGCCCCATGGGGGATTTGGCAGGCATAGCAAAGGGGAGCCGCACGTTATGTGCGACTCCCCTTACAGCTTGTACCGTGTTAGCGGCTTAGGCTCACTTCTGGCCCTGAGCGGCGACAGCGGCGGCACCGGCAGCAGCAGCCTCCGGGTCCAGGTACTCGCCACGCGGCTTGATCGGCTTGAAGTTCTCGTCCAGCTCGTAGAGCAGCGGGATGGCGGTCGGGATGTTGACCTTGGCGATCTCTTCCTCAGACAGGTTGTCCAGCATCTTGACGATGGCGCGGAGGGAGTTGCCGTGGGCAGCAATCAGCACGGTCTTGCCGGCCTTGAGCTCCGGCTCGATAGCGGACTCGAAGTACGGCTTCACACGCTCAACAACGTTGGCCAGGCACTCGGCTTCCGGAACCGGATCGCCGGCGTAGCGCGGGTCGTTGTTCTGGGCGTACTGGTCGTTCGGGTCGATCTCGGGCGGCGGGGTGGCGTAAGAACGGCGCCACAGCATGAACTTCTCGTCGCCGTACTCTTCGCGGATCTCGGTCTTGTTCTTGCCCTGCAGAGCGCCGTAGTGACGCTCGTTGAGACGCCAGTCACGCTGAACCGGAATCCACAGACGATCTGCGGCATCCAGAGCGATGTTGGCGGTGTTGATGGCGCGACGCAGCAGGGAGGTGAACACGATGTCCGGAAGGACGTTCTTCTCCTTGAGCAGCTCGCCGCCACGCTTGGCTTCGGCTTCACCCTGCTCGGTCAGCGGTACGTCGACCCAGCCGGTGAACTGGTTAGTTTTATTCCATGCGCTCTGTCCATGACGGAGCAGTACTAGTTTATAAGTCATACGGTTCAGTCTACAGCCGCGTGCGCCCAAACACGAGTATTCGTCTTATTATTTCGCTCTCAGAGCGTCACGGAAACCGCCAGCACCACCGCAAACAGCAAGGTCTGGAAGCTGGCGGCGGGCAGAGCCGGGCGGAATTGACGTTTATTCACGCTGGAGACCATGCGCACAGGTATTCCGACGCCCGAGATCAACAGCACTGCGCCCCACGGCCACCATAGGGTCGCGCACATGAGCAGGGCTATGGCCCACGCGGCCACGCAGCACACAATCAGCAGCGTACGCGCGCCGGATTCACCCAGCCGTACGGCCAGCGTGCACTTACCATGCTCACGATCCTCGTCGATGTCACGGATATTGTTCACCATCATGATCAGGCAGGAGAACAGGCCAGCCGCCACAGCACCCAATAGTCCGCCGACGTCCACCGTGCCGCACAGCGCGTATTCGGTGCCCAATACCGCAGCCAAGCCGAAGAACAGGAACACGCCGACTTCTCCCAGCCCGACGTATCCATACGGATGCTTGCCACCGGTGTAGAACCAGCCGGCCAGCAAGGAGGCCACACCCACGGCAAACAGCCACCAAGCTTGGGAAATCACGATAGCGGCAATGCCGCATATGCAGGCGATGGCGGCGCAAATCATCGCCGCGAACAGTACATGCTTGGCCGGTACCAGTCCGGATGCGGTCAGTCGCTGGGGTTTGCCTGATTTCGATTCGTCCGTGTCACGCCCGGCGTCAGTGCCGCGGATGCCATCGGAATAGTCGTTCGCATAGTTGACGGCGATTTGCAGGAACAGCGCGACTAGCAGGCACAGGATGGTCACCGGCCAGAATCGGTCCATCAGCAGGGTCTGCTGTTCACGGGCCGTGGCGCAGGAGGCCGGTTCGGGATATATTGCGATGCAGGTGCCCGACTGCTCGATATGCGCGTATGCCATCGTCGCCCCAACCATCACCGACGCGATGGAAGTGGCCAAGGTCTTGGGACGCGCGCCCCGAACCCACAAGCCGATGGACATAAGCAACCCCTTTCATATATAACTCGGCTCCCCTCTCTGAGGGGAGCCAGAGTATGCCTAATCAGCCAACGAGCGGCTTGACCAGCGGGAAGGTGATGGTCTCGCGAATCGTGGCACCGGTCAAGGCGATAAGCAGTCGATCAATACCCATACCCATACCGCCGGCCGGAGGCATGCCCACGCCGAGAGCCTCGAGGAAGTCCTCATCGATGTCGCAAGCCTCTTCGTCGCCAGCGAGCGCGTCCTTGGCCTGAGCCACGAAACGTTCACGCTGCACGATCGGGTCGTTGAGCTCGGAGTAGCCGGTAGCCAGCTCGAAGCCGCGCACGTAGAGATCCCACTTCTCCACCACGCCGGGCTTGGTGCGGTGGCCCTTGACCAGCGGGGAGGTTTCGACCGGGAAGTCACGCACGAAGGTGGGCTCGTAAAGCTTGTCCTCGTAGAAGTGCTCCCACAGGTGTTCGACGAGCTTGCCGTGGTTCTCCACGTCGTCGCGCTCTACGCCGAGCTTGTCGGCGATGGCGCCCAGGTGCTCAACGGAGGTGCCGGGGGCGTCCGGGCCGCCGTTCGGCACAATCTCCTCGCCCAACGATTCGGACAGGGAGTCGTACATGCTGATGGTCTTCCATTCGCCGCCGAAGTCGTATTCGGTGCCGTCGAGCAGGGTGACCTTGTGCGAGCCGTAGACGTCCATGGCGGTCTTCTGCACGAGCTCCTTGACCAGCTGGCCGATGGAATCATAGGTGCCATAGGCCTGGTAGGCCTCGACCATGGTGAATTCGGGGGCGTGCGTGGCGTCGACGCCCTCATTGCGGAAGTCACGGTTGATTTCGAACACGCGATCGATGCCGCCGACCAGGCAGCGCTTGAGGAACAGTTCCGGGGCGATGCGAAGGTACAGGTCAAGGTCGAAGGCGTTCATGTGCGTGGTGAACGGGCGGGCGGCCGCGCCACCGTGCAGGGTCTGCAGCATCGGGGTTTCGACCTCGAGGAAGTCGTGGTCGTCAAAGGTGCGGCGCAGGGAGGCCACGGCCTTGGAGCGGTTGCGCACCATGTTGCGGATGTTCTCGTCCGCGATCATGCCGATGTACGGCTTGCGGGTGCGGGTGTCTTCGTTCAGGTCCTTGTGCAGGGCCGGCAGCGGCTGCAGGGCCTTAGAGGCGATAGCCCACTCAGTGGCGAATACGGACAGCTCGCCGGTCTTGGAGGCGATGACGCGGCCCTTGAGGTACAAGTGATCGCCAAGGTCGACGAGCTGCTTGAACTGCTTGAGCGAATCGGCGCCAATCTCCTTCTTGGAGATCATGCCCTGAATCTTGGTGCCGTCACCGGCGGACAGCTGCACGAAGCACAGGCCGCCCGCGTTGCGCAGGAACAGCACGCGGCCAGCAATGCCGACCATGTCTTCGGTCTCTTCGCCAGCCTCGAGCTTGCCGTCATACTTGGCGCGGACCGCCTCGATGGTGTCGGTGACGTCCAAGTGCACCGGGTAGGGGGCGATGCCGGCCTCAAGCATCATCGCGCGCTTGGCCACGCGCATCTGCACCTGCTCGGGGTGGGCCAGCGGGCCGAACTCCTTGTTGGAGGGGTCCACGGCTTCGTCCAGCGTGGCACCGGACTTGATCTTCTCGCGGATGGTGGCGTCCTGCTTGAGCAGCATTTCCGCACGTTCGACGGTGCTCATCTGCGGGACGGCCGGGGTTTCATTCTCAGTGTTTTCGGTATTTTCGACAACTTCAGCCATGATTCATCAGTGTACGCAAGGCCGGCGATTATGAGCCCGGCAGACCGCACGGCCATCTGAACACCCGCTCACATGACGCAAAACCGGCCCTGCACAAGGCTTGAGAGACCTGTACACATGGCGAATCCACCATCACGCAACACTCGCGACATGCCGATTTGCATTGTCCACCACCACAATGTAATATCTACATCTGTTGCCAAACGGGCTGTAGCGCAGCTTGGTAGCGCGCTTCGTTCGGGACGAAGAGGCCGCGGGTTCAAATCCCGCCAGCCCGACAACTGGACCGGATTGTTGAGAATCAGCAATCCGGTTTTTCGTTTCCTGTCCCAACAATCAAACCAAGCGATCGAACAGCGGTAAACAACCCGCCGCACACAGCGACAAACCACATCACGGCAAGCCCCCGTATTTGTTGGCGGACCACCGTAATATATCGCTCGAATCAATCGATTGCCGCACTGTTTTTGTAAGTAATACTGAAGTAATTAGAGGAACCATGAAGAAGAGTCTGCTTGCACTGGCTTCGGGCGCGTTCATTCTCGGTGCCGCCGAGTTCGTGATGATGGGCATTCTGCCGCAGGCCGCGGCCGCCACCGGCGTGGACATCCCCACCGCAGGCCATTACATTTCCGCGTATGCGATCGGCGTGTGCTTCGGCACACTGATTCTGGTATTCGGCCGCAAGGTGCCGCCGAAGGACCTCATCATATTGTTTATGGTGATTGCCTTGGTGGGCAATCTGGCTTCCGCATTCTCCGTCAATGCCGCCATGCTGGTCGTCGCACGATTCGTCGCCGGCCTGCCGCACGGCGCATTCTTCGGCACAGCCACACTCATCGCCAAGACTCTGGCGGAGGAAGGCAAGGAGGCGCAGGCCGTATCCGTGATGGTCACCGGACAGACCGTGGCCAATATGCTCGGCGTACCGGCGGGCACCTTGATGGCCGAGTTCCTTTCCTGGCGTCTTGCCTTCGGCATTTTGGCCGCTTGGGCGGCAATGACGATTGTGCTGGCGTCGGCGTGGATTCCGTACGTTGCACCGATCAAGGACGCAGGCATCGCCGGTCAGTTCAAGTTCCTCACCCGCCGTGGCCCGTGGGTGATTTTGGCCGCCGTGTTCACCGGCAATGCCGGTGTGTTCTGCTGGTGGAGCTACGTCTCCCCTTGGCTGCAGAAAACCGGCGGATGGTCGTCTTCCCTGGTGCCGATGCTGATGATGCTTGCCGGCTTTGGTATGGTCATCGGCGGTCTGCTTGGAGGTCGTCTGACCGACCATTGGAGGCATGCCGGCGCGGCCGCAATAGGTCAGTCCATCTCCTGCCTCGGCTTGTTGCTGGTGCTTATCACTCCGGGTAATCAGCCGATGACCGCTGTACTGACGTTCTGGATCGCCATCGGATTGTTCTTTACTTCCGCTCCACAGCAATTGCTGATGACCGAAGCCGGCCAGGGCGGCGGCGAGCTGATCGCCGGCGCGGCTGTACAGGTGGCGTTTAACTTCGGCAATGCCATCGGCTCGATTGTCGGCGGCGCGATGCTCACCACCTTCTCGATGAACTATCGCTATACCGGCCTGGGCGGTATGCCGCTGGCTCTGCTTGCCGTAGGGCTGCTGGCCTTCTACTCGTGGCGCTGCGAAACCGATACCGACGCCATTCACCGCTTGCGCGAAACCAAGGTGGACTGAGACCAAGCTCACAGCAAACTCCCTGACGTGTTTGTTCACAGTATTAATAGACTGAAATCAGACACGATTCAGGGAGGTCTGGCGGTATGGATGAGGAAGCACTGCTCAAACAATTCGCCGCGCAATTCGCGCATGGTCCAGACGATGCCGACGACACCGATGCGGCGGCCGCAGCACAAGGTGCCGATTCCACGGCGAACCAGGTTGCGGACGATGCCGATCAATCGCCCGCAACCTTTGATACCCAACAATTCCTGAACGGACTGGACGCGATTTTCGATCGCCACACGGCCGCCACCGAAGCCGGCCCGTACTTGGAACAGGCGATGGTGGACGCGGAAAACGCCGGCGACGAGGCCGGACTGCTCACCGTGCTCAACGAAACGATGGGCTTCTATCGCTCGCAAGGTCGGCACAAGGAGAATCAGTGGATTGTGCAGCGAGCGCTGGAACTGGCCGCTCGTATGGGCTTGACCACCGGCACATCCGAGGCGTGGGCCACCACGCTAATCAATTGCGCCACCTCGATGCGCGCGGCCAAACAATACGATCAGGCCGAGGATTTGTATCATCAGGCGCAGAGTGTCTGCCGGCATTCGCTGGCGCCCACCGACCGTAGGCTCGCAGCACTGCACAACAATCTGTCGATGCTCTACAGCGAGACGAATCGGCCCGACAAGGCGGAACTGGAGTTGCGTGAAGCGCTGCGCATTATCGAAGCCTCGAGCGTGAACCCGGACGCGGATATCGACGTGTCCAGCTCGCACACGAATCTGGCGTTGACCCTGCTGACCGAACACAAGTTGGAGGACGCGCATTGGCATGCAGCCAAGGCGCTGGAAATCTATCGCACCGGCCATCTGGAACATTCCGCGCATTATGCCTCCGCACTGGCGGGCTTCGCGCAGGTGTGCTTTGCCGAGAGACGGTATGCGGATGCGGTTACTGGATACCGGCATGCGCTGGCCGTGATCGAGGAATGTTACGGCAAGGACACCGATTACTGGCGTATCACCGCCGACAATCTACGGCAGGCCGAGGAAGCGGCGGCGCAGGCCGGGGTGACGGTTGACAATGCAGGTGTTGCCGGCGATGCAGGCGCGCTGCCCCAGTCCGGCTCGCGGCTGCCGAACAGCCCGGCACAGGGCAAGACCGGTGCGAACGCGGCATCTTCCCCATCCACCGTTTCGGTGTCGACCGGTTCTGCGGGCGCGGCCGAGGCCGTTTCCGCATGCCCGGTGTCCGGACTGAAGCTGGCCCGCGCGTTCTGGACGCAGATGGGCAAGCCGATGATTGCGGCGAAGTATCCGCAGTATGCCGGGCGTATCGCCGCCGGTCTGGTGGGTCATGGCTCGGAATGCTACGGATTCGATGATGCGTATTCGCAGGACCACGATTTCGGCCCGCGCTTCTGCCTGTGGCTTACGGATGAGGATTACGCGGCGATCGGCGAGCAACTTGAGGTCGATTACGAGGCACTGCCGCGCAAGTTCAGCGTGGATGCGCAAGGCCGCGTGACGTTCGAGGCGCATGCCAGGTCCGATGCTTCCGGAGCATTCCCCTCCGCAGGTGCAGGCTCCACCGTCATACCCGATGCGGCAAACGCACCCACCCCCGGCACCGCTACGCACGATACCGCCACTGCCGAGTCAGGCGCGGCGTCCTCTGATGTGGCGGAAGCGATGACGACTCCGATTGATGCACCGCTCTCCCCCGTCACGCCGCGCGCACAGGGCGCGAATCGCCGTGACGGCGTGTTCCGCATCGGTGACTTCTTTGAGTCGATCACCGGGTATCGCACTGCGCCGGCGCAGACCGCGCCGCATGAGTGGCTAATGCTTCAGGAATCGACCTTGGCCGCCGCCACCAATGGCGAGGTGTTCGCCGACCCCACCGGTCTGTTTTCCAAGACGCGACAAGGGTTCAAGAACATGCCCGACGATGTGCGGCTCGCGCTGATCTCCAAGCGACTCGGCATGATCGCCCAGGCCGGTCAATATAATCTGCCGCGTTCGTTGAAGCGCGGCGACGGCGCGGCCGCATGGCTGTCCATCCACGAGTTCGTGCAGGCCACCGCCTCGTTGGTGTTCCTGGTTAACGTGCCGATGGTGGTGGGCTATATGCCGTATTACAAGTGGCAGTTCGCAGCATTGCGCAAGCTGTCTGGCTCGATGTTCGCGCTGTTGCCGAACGTGGGCGAACAGTTGGAAACCGTGATGCGATTGAGTTCGGCAGCCTGCTATGGCGGGGCCGGATTTGGCGAAGGCGGCAAGGGCGCGGCTCCAGCAATCGAGAAAATCAACGATATTGTGGAGCAGATTGCGGTGGATATCGTCAAGGAACTCAAACGCGAACACCTGACCACGTCCGGCGAGACCTTCCTCGAATGGCAGCGCCCGTATGTCGAGGACCACATCGCCTCTGATGATCCGGTGCTTAAAAGTTTGTAGATTCAAGCTCCCTCTGCCACGGCTTCGCCGTACCACCTCCCTCATCAGAGGGAGGTATCAGTGAAAGGAACGTCGATGACCAACGAACTGACTGATGATGAACTGCGCGAGGCTATTGTGCGCCATGAATGGGATCAGTTCCAGCGCACCAACAATGAGGGTGGACGCGCGGCATGCCAAGGCAACTGGCCGGTGTTCCACCAGATGCGGTTGGCCCAGTTCCTCACATGGGAGCGGCCATTACTCACCAGCTATGCCGCTGATCTTGACGCGGCCGACCACGTGGGCCGCAACCTCGTGACCGAAAAATACGGCCGCATGATGGCCTCCACCGCACCGGAAAATTTCACGAAGAACATAGAGCCGTATATTCCGCGTCTCTCTGAAGAGCGCGCGGCCCGTCAGGAACAGGTCATCGCCCAGCAGGTCGCCTGGGCCAAGGATTTCCGCGAGCGCTACCCCAAGCTCGGCGAGGCGATGCGCGCACTCACCACCACCGAAGACACACCATCTGCCACCTCATTCGAAACCTATCTGCGCGGCGAGCTTGGTACGTATTCCGACCAGACCTTCGAACGTTACGAAGCGATGATTGGCGAGCGCGCCGCAGCCAGCCCGCAACGCAATATCACTGAGGAAACCTTGTTGCACACAGTCCAGCTCGGCGGTTTCGACACCTTAGAGGAGGCCGAAGCCTCCCAAGCGTAATACTCAGCCATTCACTGTGTATCGGACACCCCGACTGATGTACGTCGGCCGGCCATACCCAGGCCAACGCAATCTGCCGATCGCCCCACACCCAGACCACCAACGCAGCCTGCCCGCCAGGCCCCATTTACCAGCGCACATCGGCAGAATTACAGCGAGAATAGGCCCCAAAATGCCAGTGTCATCAGTGTGGCGAGAGTGCCGAGCGCTACCATCACGCATATGACGCGCCGCACACCGACGATATCGGCGCGGCAATACCAGACACGTTCCATTTCCCAAGCAAACAGCACCACCAACAGCATGGTCGCTATTCGCAGCACCACCCATCCGACGGCAAACAGCCGCGGTTGAGGCATAACCAATACAGCCGATACGCCTACGGCGCTCATATAGCCGTACAACAGCCCAGTAATCACCATCACCGCTGTGCCGATACCGGCAGATAAGCCGGCAATGCCGTGCAACATGCGCCGCTGGGCGGCCCCCAGCTCACTCGGCGTCGCATGCACGGCCCGCACAGTCGCCACACTACGTCGCCCGGCCAGCAACGTCTGTAGCCAAGAAAACACAGTCAAGCCAATACCTAATATCGCCGCCATCACGATCAGCACGGGCCCTGCCACCATCAGACCGGCCAGCACGCCAAGCGAGCCGACGATACCGGATCTGGTACGTTGCGACGCGGCGAAGCGCTGGTGAGGTGTTGCACCGGCGACTTGAGGCGTTGCCCATCCTTCGGCTTTGGTTCCGGCAGTCACACCGTTCACCCAATTTTCCAGCGCTTGCGTATAGCCTTCGGCCAATGGCAGGTTCGGGGTGAATAAGCCCTCACCAGCCCGCATCTGATGGTTGCCGGCAAAATAGCGTACGGTGACGTTCTCGTTGCCGGACTTGTTGGCCGTAGCGATGATCCGCTGCGCCCCCTGTTCGATGGGCATGGCCGTATCGTAGGTGCCGTAGTTCACCAGCACCGGCATGGTGAGGGATTTCAGATACCGGTCGGCATCAAAGTCGGCATAGGCCAGATCGAATGGCGCGTAGTCCAGCGACATCAATTTGGCCATGTCTTTGACCACGGGCTTGGGTGCGCCGGCCTCATGCGTATAGGCGCTGACAGCCATGGCCATTTGCTCACGTCCATTGAACACCGGTGCGGATGTAAGTATGGCAAAGGCAATGTCTTGCCGTTTCGAGGTTAGAATCGTGGCGATCCAGGTGCCTTCGGATTCGGCGTAGACGCCGGTTTTGGCGGGGTCCACGCCGATTCTGCCACGCAACACGTCGAGCGAACGCCCGTATTCGCGAGCAAAACGCGAGTAGTCGCGATGCAGCACGGTGTAGTTGTCGTTGCGCTTGGCCGGCACCAAGGTCACGATACCGGCAGAAGCCATGGCGTTGGCGATATCGCCGAAATCCTCGGCACCGCTGGTACCGGACCCGTGAATGAACAGACAAGCCGGGCGTGGCCCGGGAGCGTCGACCGGTTCACGTAGTACGGCGGGTAGCGTGACGCCATCGCCGGTCTTGATGGATAGTCGGGTTTCACGCGTACGATATCGCCCCTCGTGGGGAATGTTCGCATGGGCAGGGGTGATGGTGGTGTCGGCAGAAGCGATAGCGATGTGCTTGGTGTAAGGCCGTGTGTTCCATTGCGGCATCATCGCCCAGCCAAGTGTGGCGAATACCAGCGTCATCGCCATCGCGGTGGCGATGACGCTCGCTACCCGCCGCACCGAAATCCGCTTCATAGTTACTATGCCTCCCCCCATCAGCATAGAACAGTCGGCTCTTATCGGTCGGCTCCCGTCATAATGTGCTTCTACTGGGACCGTAATGCAATGGTTGTAACACTATTTTCTCTTCTTGACGGCACCGACTATGGCCCATACAACGGCCACTATTACCAGAATCAGTCCCACTACGGCGCAAATAATAGCCGTCAGCAATTGCGGATTCGGCGAGAACAGCGAAATCATCCGATCCGGAGATATGTACCCGAAAACCAGCGCGATCACGCCGATAATCACGCCTAATAGTCCGAATACCACAGTAGGCGCGCTGGTGCTCTGTTTCTGGATGTTCTTGGCATTCTGGACATCCTTAGCATTCTGGACGTTCTTGGCGCTCCCCCCAGGCTGGCATGGTTTGCCGGCGGTCTGAGACTGCTCATAGGGAGGTCGTGCTGAAGATGCTGCGTACATCGGCACATCATCGGCAGATGGAACCGGCCCACCATCTCCCTCCACGGCATCGGCAACTGTTTCCTGGGCAATCCGATTTGTGGTTGGTTCGATGGGCGATGGAGAGGCAGTATCCACATCCGAGACCGACGCATCCGCATGATTGTCGGGGACGGGCAGCACAGCCGTTTCGTCATCATCCGCTGCGGATGGCAGCACCGTGGTATCGGTTCGGTCATCGACGGTCACCATGGTTGTGGTCGCGGTGGTCGCGTCGGTTTCGGAAGGTATGGCCGTGGTCGGTGTCGCATCCTCGATGGAGGCGAATTCCTTGGTTTCATCAGTCATGATTCCATCTCCTGGTTGCAACGGCTTGATCATTCCGATTGTTCGGTTGTGTTCTTGCTTGTACTGTTGCCGTCGTATATATCGGCAAGCGGCTGGAACGTAGAGCCTTCCCAATCGGAGGCGTACACCACGTTGACACGTGCTTCCACCACATAGGGAATATTGATTTTTAATTCTGGGCCGTTGTCCGGCATGGCGGATTCCTTATACAACCATTCGTGATCAGGCCCATTGGTGGCACTTTCAGCTTCGAAGAAAACAAAGCTTGGACCCATGTAGTTGTTGTATACCATCTCGTATTTGCCGCCAACGTCACTCGAAGTGGAGTAGGAGTCGGCGGTGCCGAAGGCGTAAGTGCAGGAATCCGGCAGAACGATATGCACTTGCGCCTGTGTTGCGGCTATGGTGATGGTACCGACCGGGCAATTACTGATGGAAGTTTTGCCATCCAGCATCTTCACCGTGTGCGGTCCATGTGTCTTGTCCCAATCGGACCAATCAATGATTGCCTGATCGGTGTTGTAGTTTTCACCGCTGAACGCCACACCTTGCTGCAATGTTTCGAACGTGGCATCGCTGGCATCGGCAACGAAGATGCCATCCTTTTGTACATCGTTCATGCCGTCGCTGTTTCTCGCACTGACAGATTGGCTCAGTGAAACAACAGTATTGATGCCGCTGGCACCAAGATCACGGTAGTACACGCCATACGTGCCTGAAACGATGGTCATGCAGAGCGCGCATCCACCGGCAACCAGTCCGAGAGGAATCAGACCACCGGTACGCCGTCCTCTGAATCCGAGAATGATGACCACCAGCCCCATCACTATGCATACTGCGGCAATCCAGATGGTGCTCAGACGCATAATGCCGATAATGCCCATGTCGTTTACCCAAATCAGTCCCATCAGACCGGCAAAGGAGAGGAAGGTAAGGCCCAGTATGCTCAAGACCACGATTGGGCCCGCCGGCTTGCGGCGCTTGGACTCGGTGGGGGCATAGGCCGTCGCATTCATACGGTCGGGGGCAAACGGCCCGTTGGGCACTGTGCCGGGCATCGCGCTGGGCACTGTGCCCGGCATCACGCTGGGCATCGACTGATAGACAGGCTGTGAAACAGGTTGTGAAACACTAGGTGCGGTCCGTGAAACAGGTTGTGAAACAGGTTGTGAAAAAGGTTGCGGAGCTGAATACAAAGGAGATTGAGGGACTGGTTGCGCGGCTGGATATGAGGCAGGCTGTGGAGCTGGATATGACACAGGCTGTGAAACCGGTCGCGGCGCAGATGCCCCGAATCCGTACCCTTCCTGCTGGCGAATGCCGCTTTTGGCCAACAACCATAGCGCTAAGGCGGCGAGCGCAATACAACCCCACCCCGCACCTGGAATCACGATTGCCACGGCGAGGAACAGGAAGCATCCCAGACAATTCCAGTCCCATTGGCCAGCAATGAGGTCCTCGGCCAAGATGTGTCCATCGCGTACATCCGGCATCAGAAACCAGCCGAATGCGTACAGAGCTGCACCAAAACCGAAGAACAATGCACATACAATCACCAACGCACGTACTAATGTGGGGCTCCAGCCAAGCCGTAAAGCGATGCCGCTGCATACGCCGCCGATCCACCGGTCGTCGCCGCGAACCAGTCCACTGGATCGCACCCAAGTGAAGAAGCGTCGCGATGTCTTGTTTTTTTGCGGACCAGGCTGCGGCTGTGGCTGATATGGATTCGCGTTTGGATTGCTCATGATTCCATTACACCGCCCGATCACTGCCACAACGCTCGGGGAACACCCTGATTGTTCCCTGAACACCGGGTAAAACCCCGGCCGCAACGCCCTGAGCGCGGCACAATAGGAGTATGACGTCATCTCCCGAACCATTGCTGCCCGCGCGCATGCCGTTGATGCGCCCCCGGCAGGGCCGTTGGCTCACCGGCGTGTGCAAGGGCATCGCCCTGCACTTGGGCATCGGCGTGGCATGGGTTCGGATTGCGTTCATCGCACTGACCGTCCTCTACGGCGCAGGCATCATCGCTTATGTATTCCTGTGGGTGTTCATGCCCGCCGGAGACCCGGTGACGGCTGCGGCTCGCACAGTGCCCGTTGATCAGGCGCCGCTTGCGCGAGGCAATCAGCCACTTGACGCTCATGACGACGAATCGGCTGCCGCACCGGAATCATTGTCCGAGGCCATCCAACGTGCTCCGAAACCGGCCGTTGTGGCATTGGCCGGTTTCGCGTTGATGGCCACCGGACTGCTGCTCACCAGCACCGGTGCGGATGTCCAGATTGTGCTTCCGCTGCTGGTAGGGTTGGGCGGCATCGCACTGGCATGGATGAATCTTAGTCCGCGAGGCACGCAGCTGTTGTCTATGTTGGGCGGCATCGCACTGATTTTCATGGGATGGGCATTGTATGTGCATAATGTCAGCATTCCCGGGTGGGGCAGCTCTCCTCGACGCATTGTTGCCAGCGGATTCGTGATGATCGTCGGTATCGTGGTGGCGGTGATGCCGTGGGCGAACGCGATGCTGCAACGACTCACCCACGAGCAGGCATTGAAGGAGCGCGAAGAGGAGCGCGCGGACATGACCGCCCATCTGCATGATGGCGTGCTGCAAACGTTGGCGCTGATTCAGCTGCACTCCGAGGAACCGACCACCGTATTCGCCCTGGCGCGTAGCCAAGAGCGCGAGCTGCGCGAGTGGCTGTATCAGGAACGTTCCACATCGGATCGTTCGGTGGGAGCCGGATTGAAGCAGATCGCCGCCGAGGTGGAGGACGAGCACGGCAAACCGATTGAGGTGGTCACCGTGGGCGACGCGCGGCCGAGTGCCCAGACCGATGCGCTGCTGGACGCCACCCGTCAGGCGTTGGTCAATGCGGTCACGCATGGCGGCGAGCCGGTGTCTTTGTATTGCGAGGCCAGCGACACGATGGTTGAAGTGTTCGTGCGCGACCATGGCGAAGGCTTCGATATGGACGCCATTCCGCCCGACCGGCTGGGCATCCGCGAATCGATTATCGGCCGCATCAAACGGCGCGGCGGTACAGTGGAGATAGTGTCCAGGGCCGGCTGGGGCACCGAGGTCAGAATGCATATGCCGATCGCGCTGAAAGCGGCGCAGGGAGAACATCGATGAGCGAGAATGAGACAGCCAAGATTCGTGTGGCCGTGGTCGATGACCATGAGATGTTCCGTGCGGGCGTAATCGCCACGTTGCGTGATTCCTTCGATATCGTCGGCCAAGCGGCGGACGTGCCCGGTTCGGTGGCGATGATCGCACAGACCAAGCCGCAGGTGGTGTTGCTGGATGTGCACGTGCCCGGCGGTGAAGGTGGCGGCGGTGCCGAGATCCTCGCCAAATCGCGGCCCTACTCCCCTACCACTGTGTTTCTGGCATTGTCGGTTTCGGATGCGCCGCAGGATGTGGGGGCGGTGATTCGCGCCGGCGCCCAGGGCTATGTAACCAAGACGATTACCGGCGCTGATTTGATTTCATCCATCAAGCAGGTGCATGAGGGCTATGCCGTGTTCTCGCCAAAACTGGCCGGTTTTGTGCTTTCGGCCTTTCAGGGTGTGCCGGCGGCGGGGTCTGATGGCGGCGCTGATGGTGCGGCACGGGCTCATGATGAGGAGCTGGACCGGCTGTCCGCCCGCGAGCAGGAGGTCATGCGGCTGATCGCACGCGGATACACGTATAAAGAGGTGGCGGCCGAACTGTTCATTTCGATCAAGACGGTCGAAACGCACGTGAGCTCGGTGCTGCGAAAGCTTCAGCTTTCGAATCGCACCGAGCTCACCCGCTGGGCCGCCGATAGGCGCATTGTGTGATAAACGACAGATGAGCTCCCCCATCAGAGGGAGCTCATCTGCTCATATCACTCGGCGTCGCGGAAACCGTTGGGGTTCTTGGTCTGCCAGTTGAGGGAGGAGGCGGCCATGTCGTCGATGGTCAGCTCGGCCTTCCAGCCAAGCTCCTTCTCCGCCTTGGAAGCGTCGGCGTAGCAGGCGGCGATGTCACCGGGGCGACGCGGCTTGATCGCGTACGGAATCGGATGACCGGCGGCCTTCTCGTAAGCCTTGATAACCTCAAGCACGGAGTAGCCGTGGCCAGTACCCAGGTTGTAGACGAACACGCCTTCCTTGTCGATGTGGTCAATAACGGCCACGTGACCCTTGGCCAGGTCGACCACGTGGATGTAGTCACGCACACCAGTGCCGTCGGGCGTGTCGTAGTCGTCGCCGTAGACCTGGACTTCCTTGAGCTCGCCGACCGCGACCTTGGCCACGTACGGGGTGAGGTTCGCCGGAATACCCTTCGGATCTTCGCCCAGCAGGCCGGACTCGTGTGCGCCGACCGGGTTGAAGTAGCGCAGCAGCACGATGGTCCAGGACGAATCGGCCACATGTACGTCGCGCAGAATCTGCTCCTGGAACAGCTTGGAGGTGCCGTACGGGTTGGTGGTGCCGCCAGTCGGCGTCTCCTCGGTAATCGGCAGTTCCTTCGGCGTGCCGTACACGGTGGCGGAGGAGGAGAAGATGATCTTCTTGACGTTGTGCTTCTTCATCACCTTGAGCAGCACAAGCGTGGAGTACAGGTTGTTGTCGTAGTATTCGATCGGCTTGGCCACGGACTCGCCCACGGCCTTGAGACCGGCGAAGTGAATGACCCAGTCGATGTTGTTTTCGGTGAAGACGCGTTCCATAAGCGCCTCATCGCGTACGTCACCGTCGTAACGCTTGACCGGCTTGCCGGTGATCTGCTCGACGCGCTCAAGCGCCACGGGAGACGAGTTGCCGTAGTTATCTACGGAAATAACGTCGTAGCCCTTGTTGAGCAGTTCGATGTCGGTGTGGGTGGCGATGAATCCAGCACCGCCCGTAACCAGAACAGTAGTCATATCTCCTCCTTTGGAAGGACTTGCCTTCGGTTTTCCTTCAGTATTGAGCTTACTTCACTTGACCTGTTTCACCTAGCGGCAAAACCAAGACTTTCGAGGAATGTTTGCGTGGTGGCTTTCTGCTTGAAGACGGCCGTGTTGCCGAGGATGCGGTAGCAGACGCTGCCGAGCTCGTCGTGTACGGCTTGGTGGATGGCCTCGCGGTCGCGGTTTCCGGCCAATGTTTCAGCGAGTTCGCCCCATTCGAGACTGAATTCGCTGACTTCATCGGGCAAATCGCGGCCTTCGGCGAGCGCCTCTTCGACGATGCCGAGCTGGTCGACGAGCCGTCCGGGCAGGATGAACAGGCCTTGGGCTTCGATCAGTCCGATCGGCTCCTGCTTGACCGGCCAGTATTCGGGGTGTGCATGGAAAATACCTTCCGGGTACTCGTCGCTGATCGCATTGTTGCGGAAGATGAGACTCATCTCATAGCCACGTTCGGTGATGATCGCGCTGGGCGAGAGGGCGGATTGGCGGTTGCCGTCCGCGTCATGGCTGGCGATGCCGTTCGCCGCGTCGTCATAACCGACCCATGCCTCGCGGATGATGTCGGATACGTCGATGATGCTCTGGCGGTTTTTCGACACCACACGCACGGCGGTACCGGGCCAGTCGAGGATTTCGACCACGGCGTCCGGATAGTCGGCGAGCGTGAAGGCGGCCCAAGTGGCGGCCTTGTGCATCGGCAGCAGTTCGCCGCCGCCCTGGTAGTGGTCGTGGGCAAGCACCGAGCCGCCGATGCGAGGCAGCGCGGCGTTGCATCCGAGGAAGTATCCGGGGAAGCGGTCCACGAAGTCGAGCAGATGGCCGAAGGTGTCGCGGTCCACATGCATCGGCGTGTGGTCGGTGTTCACGCAGATGCCGTGCTGGTCGAAGTAGCCGTAGGGCGAGAACTGCCAGAACCATGACTCACCGCCGAGCGTGACCGGCAAGGTGCGCAGCGTGCGCTTGTCACGTCCGGCGAAGCCCTCGTTCTCATGGCAGATCGTGCACTTCGGGTAGCCGCCGGACACGGCGTTGCCGGCCGCCGCCTTCTTCATGTTCTTGAATTCGGGTTTGGCGAGGTTGATGGTCACCGTCAGCCCGTGCGAGTCGAAGCGCGGGTTCCGGTCGAGCTGGGCACGCTTGACATAATTGTTGGCCACACAGTAGTCGTAGAACCATTGCATGGCGGCCATGCCGCCGTCCCTGTGCTCGATGAGCAGGAACCGGTCGTCGAGATCGGCGGGGTTGGCGGAGAGGATGCCCATGATGGTGTCGGCGTAGGCCGGGCCTTCCTCCGGATCGAAGAGGCCGGCGGTTGTGGCGGCGGCGCGGAAGGCGGCGAGTAGGGGGTCAGGGGTCTTTTCGCCAGAGGGGGCCTGGCTTCGGCTGCCGACAATGTCTTGGACTGCGTCTGACACTGACGCCGCCGACGTTGTGGTTTTGGGTCCGGGGTAGGAATCCAGGTGGAAGAGGGCGAAGATTTGGTTGCGGGTCCAGTCTGCGTTGCGTGGATCGAGGTCGAGATGATCCAAGGCGTAATCGACTAGGGCGTCGATGCTGGCGTATACCTCGGTCAGCTGATCGCTCATTGCTCGGCCCCCATCATGCTGGTTCGGGTATGGTTCGACTGACGGCTCACTTGGCAGCCTCCATGATGTCGGCTACGATGGCGCGGGTTTCGCTGGCCTTCTGCTCCATCTCCTGCACGAGTTTGATCTGGGTGCGGGTGCGCACCAGATTGTGCTCGGGGTACTTGGTGGCAAAGTAGATATCGCCTTCCAAGTAGTCGGCGAGAAAGCGCATGCCGCATTCCATGGTGAGCAGGTTGCCGCTGAACGGCAGCAGTTCGGCCTCGCGCGCGGTGATGCTGCCACGTAGTTCGCCCACGAATCCTTCCGTGTAGGCACGGAACAGCTCGGTGCTGAAATGCACCTTGCTGAGGTCCTTTTCGTCTTCCAGAGCAGTGGACGCACCAAAGCGTATGGAATCGCCGAAGTCGAACAGCATGGAGCCGGGCATGATGGTGTCGAGATCGATGATCGCACGCGCCTTGCCGGTGGTGGCGTCCATGAGGATGTTGTTGAGCTTGGTGTCGTTGTGGGTCACGCGCAACGGAATCGAACCGTCCCTGAGCCCATCCATCACGACGGCATACTGGTCGGCGTGGCTCAGATAGAAGTCGATTTCCGGCTGGCATGCGGCGGCGCGGCCGAGCTTGTCCGCGGCGAGGGCGGCCTTGAAGTCCTCGAAACGATGCGGGGTGTCGTGGAAGCGGGCGATGGTTTCGGTCAGCTGGCTGGCGTCGAATTCGGACAGGAAGTTCTGGAAGTCGCCGAATGCGCTGCCGGCCTCGCGGAACACGTCCGGGTTCGGCACGAGGTTGTACGACACGGTGTGTTCGATGAACTTGTAGACGCGCCATGCGCCGCCATCGATCTCGGCCCAGGTGGCGCCGGAGGTGGTGGGCACAATGTCCAGCGTCTCTTTGCCCTGAGCCTTGAGAGTGGAGGTGACCAGTTCGACATTGCGCATCAGATTCACCGTATCGGGGAAGATGCTGGTGTTCATCTGTTGGAGGATGTAGCGGGGGCCGTCCGTGGTCACCAGATAGGTGGTGTTGATATGGCCGTCTCCGTAAGGTTCGATGCCGGTCACGGCACCTTCCAGCGCAAAATGCGAGGCGATGCCGAATAAAATTTCATTGCTTTCGGTCATGATGGGTCCGTTCTCCAAAACGCGGGAATCAGGCTTCACGCCATGCGATGCCGCTGTCGGGCAGGTCGAAGTCCTCGGTGGTGCCGTCGGCCAAAGTCACCGTGGTCTTCTGCGGCTGATCGGTGTTGTTGATTACGCAATACAGCCCTTGCTCGGGGAAGTGCGCCACTTCGCATTCCGGATTGGACGAGCTCCAGGCCGCATACTTGTCTTCGTTGTGGGAAGCGTAGAACAGCACGCGTTCCAGCAGTCGGGCGTTGGCCGCCGAATAGGGCAGACCGGAGATGTACACACCGCGGCCTTCGCCATAATCATTGGTCGCGAGCTGTACCTGCCCGCCGTCCGCGCGCAGCAGGGTCACGTTTTCATTGACCGGATACGTGTTGAGCACGGGTTCGCCGAAGTCGATGCCGCCCAACGGCTTGATGGACTGGCCACCGCCGCAACCGCTCAGCGGGATGCGGTAGCCGGCCTGTTCCCAAGCCTCGCGGGCCGCCGGGTCGACCGGCACATCGGCGGTGATGAAGTGGTCCGGCACCACCGGTGGGAAGTACTTGTCCACGGAGAGGGTCTGATAGCGCTCCTCGTCCACGCCAATCACGTCGGCCAGCTGGAAGAACCGGCCCGCTTGGAAGCGCGGTGCCGAGCTCGGCTCGCCCACGCCCACGAACGCGCCGCCACCACGCACCCAGGCGCGCACGGTTTCCACGAGCTTCGGGTTGGTCCACACGTCGCCGCCGGTGAATGCGGTGTCGACCGGGCCGCCGTTGATGATTACGTCGATATCACTATCGATGCCATGCGCGAGTACGTCGTCGAAGCTGATGAACCGCACGTTCACGCGCATGCCGGACAGGGATTCCAGAATGCCGTAGTAGGAGTAGGTCTGCTTGTTGGGCAGGGCGTGTGCCACGGTGAACGCCATCCAGGAACGCATCTTGCCCCAGGAATTCAGAATCGCCACGTTGAGCTCGCCTTCGGCGGCCACCCCACCGGTGCGGTCGTGGATGTCGCGGAATTCGTCGGCGATATGGGTCACCGTGTCCACGAACTTCGGGAACTTGGCGGCCAAGGAGAGGTAGCCACCGTAGCCCATACGGCCGATCGGCGAACGCAGGATCGCGCGGCGGGCCTTACGCCAGTTGTCGAGGCCTTCGATGCTCGGGTCGTTGCCCTCGTAGAACGTGTCGGGGAAGAAGTACGGCAGGAAGCGTCCTTCCGTGTATTTGACGCCCGGAATGTCCGCGATCATGCGGGTGGTGGTGCCGTCTCCGATGGAGCCGACGACCGCATCCAAACCCAGCTTTTCGAACCCGTCCTTATACGGTTCGGTACCGATCCACTGGTCGCCAAGGAACATCATGGCTTCCTTGCCTGCCGCGTGCGACATGTCGGCAAGCCGCTTGACGTTCTCGCGCACGAATCCGGAGAGGAAGTCAATCCAGTCGCGCTGGGCTTTTCTGGGCACGCGCCACGCGGAGTTGTAGGCACCGCCATCCACGAAATCCTCCGGACGCAGACGGTAACCGTACTCCTTCTCGAAATCGTCCAATGCGCGCGGGCTCACGGTGCAGGCGCAACCGAACCAGTCGACCACCTTTTCGCGACGCTTGGCATCGAACAGGAGCGTGAACTGGTAGAAGAACGTGGTGAAACGCACCACATCCACCTGCGGGCTGTCCTTCAGCCACTGCTCGAACGTATCGAACACGAACTTGCGGGTGGCCGGATGGTAGATGTCGAACGGAATCTCGTGTTCCTTGTCTCCCCAATCATTGGTCAGGTGGTTGTACATCTCGACCGGGTCCCAGATGATGTAGGCCAGGAAACTCACCGTGTATTCGTGCATCGGCACGGCAGCGGTCACGTGCACGGTGTCCTCGCCCGGGTCGAGCGTCCAGCCGGACGGGTCCACGACCTCGCCCGTGGTGCGGTCCACGACTTCCCAGTACTTATGAGGGTCGGCGTCACGGTTAGGCTTGAGCTGTTCCTCGAAGAAACCGTCCATCAGCGGCACATCCACCGCGTTGGACTCGGCCAGGATACGGGCGGTCAGCAGGTAGACCTGCGGGGTCTCGTCCATGTGCAGGGTGATCCACTCGTTGTGGGCGCGGGTCGGGAAGTAGGCGCTGTAGATTTTCTTGCCAAGAGCGAGCACTGCCTCGTCCAGATGCGTGCCGTCGGAGTTGCGGATGGCGTCCGCACCCCACAATTCGGCGAGTTCCTTGGTCTTTTCGGCAAAATTCTCTTCACTGGGCAGCGTGAAGCGGCCGGTGCTGGTCATGAGTGCTCCTTTGTGGGGTTGGTCATCAAAAAACTACAAAGCGACGAATTCGTCGCATACAAAATGACCGGCGTCATCGCGGGCCCGGGGACCCTGACTGCGTAGATCCTTGACGCTTACGGTGACGCCGGACGATTGGAATCGTGTCACTGAATATGGGAGGGACGTTGCCCGGCACCGGAAGGAGTGACACGACATGCCGGGCAGCGGATTGGTTAGCCCTTGACGGCACCGGCGGCGAGGCCGGACTGCCAGTAGCGCTGGAGGCCGAGGAACAGCACGATCACGGGCAGCACGCCGAGCAACGCACCCATCATCAGGGCGCCGCGATCGGTGAACGTGGCCAGCGAGACCATGCCGTACAGACCGAGGGTCACGGGCTTCAAGGTGTCGGAAGACACCATCATCAACGGCAGCAGGAAGTTGTTCCACGTGGCCACGAACAGGAACAGGAAAATCGTCACCATGGCCGGGGCCAGGAGCCTCAGCACGATGGTGAAGAAGATCCTCGCCTCGCTCGCGCCGTCGATGCGGGCGGCTTCAAGCAGTTCGTCCGGCACCGAACTCTGTGCGTACGTGCGGCCCAGGAAGAAGCCGAACGGCGAAACGCAGCACGGGATGATGATCGAGAGCATAGTGTTGGTCAGGTGCAACGTGTGGAAGATCGAGTACATCGGGATGGTCAGCAGGGCGGACGGCATGAGCATGCAGGCCATAATGATGCCGATGGCCGCGTTCTTGCCGCGGAAGTTGAATTTTGCGGTGGCGTAGCCAGCCATCACAGACACGATGGTGCCGATCAATGCCGAGACGCCCGAGTAGATCAGGGAGTTCAGCACCCAGCGCCAGAAGTTGCCACGAGTCCAGCCAAGCAGCTTGGAATAGTTAGTGGCGATGGCATTGGGCAGCTGGTCAAGCGGCACAGCAAACCACATGCCGTTGCTACCGGTCATCTGGGCCGGCGTCTTGGTGGACGCGATGATGGCCCAGTAAATCGGGAACAGGAAGTAGATCAACACCAGTACCAGCAGCACCACGGTGAGGGTCTTCACGGCCGCGGACGGTCGCATGGAGCGAGGCAAATCGTGTTGCGCAGCCTGACGCTGCTTTTCGAGCTTGCGCTCGGCCTTTTTGCGGGCGCGTTCTTCAACGGTTGCGGAGCTCATTACTCGTTCACCTTCCTTTCGGCCAAGGTGTACAGCACGGCAAGCACACCTGCGATCAGAGCCATGACAATGGCGATGGCCGAGGCCGGACCGTCACCAGACGGGGTAAGGGTGCCCTGAGAAGTGTTCATGGCCATCATCATCGGTGTATACGACTTGGAAATACCCGGATCAGCCGTAGACATGATCTGCGGTTCGTTGAACAGCTGAATGGTGCCGACGATGGAAAGCAGCATGGCCAGCAGGGCCGCGCCACGCACGTTCGGCAGCTTGATCTTCGTGGCAATCTGCCAACCATTGGCGCCGTCGATACGGGCGGCCTCATAGAGGTCATGCGGGATGGCCTGCAGTGCGGCAAGGAAAATCAGCATGTTGTAGCCGGTGAAGGTCCATGTGGTGATGTTGGCCATCGAGCCGAGCACGATGTTCTTGTTGAAGAAGTCCACATTGACGCCGATGGCGGCAAGTCCCTTGACGATCGGCGAGATTTGGCCGTTGTACAGGTAGACCCAGATAATCGAGGCCACGACGCCGGGGATGGCGTAGGGCAGGAAGTAGCCCAGACGGAAACCGGTGACATGCTTGACCACGAACGAGTCGATGACGATGGCCAACGCCAGTGCGGCGATGATCATGATCGGCACCTGAATCAGGGTGTAGATCAGCACCCTGCCGACGCCGGACCAGAAGTTGCCGGAAGTAATAGCATACTGGAAGTTCTGGAATCCTACGAATTTATTGACCAGCTCGCCACCGCCGTATGCGCCACCGCCCTCGGTGACCTGACGGAAGAAGCTGGAATAGATGGCCCAGATGATGGGCAAGATGAACACGAAAGTGAACAGGACGGCGAACGGTGCCATGAACGCCCAGCCGGTGCGGTTTTCGCGCTTCTGAGCGCCGGACCGCTTCGGCTTGGCGGCGGCACGCCTAGGTGCTTTGCCCTTCGCCTGAGTAGTGGATGCAGTCATAATACAAAACCTGTCTTCGCAAAGAACAGTAAAACAAATGACAAGGGCCACAGCGCCCCTGCAGCAATACCCCCAAACAATACGGAAGGCCGGAGTATGTGCCCCGGCCTTTCGCTATGGTGATGCGAGGCATCGGAGGTCTTGGACGGCCGGCTATTTCAAGCCGGCCCGTTGACAAGACCTAGTGAGGTCACTCCTTGACGGACAGACCGAGGTTCTTCAGCGTATCCACCGAGGTCTTCTGAGCGGTGTCGAACACATCCGAAACCTTGGCAGAACCATCGGCAGCCTTGGCGGCGGTCTGTTTCATTGCAGCGCCGACTGCGGAGAAGCCAGGCATGTAGGTGAAGTCACCCATGTTGTCGTTCGCGGTCTTGAACTCAGCCATGACATCCTGTCCGCTGAAGTAGTCGGACCACTTCTGCGGGGTCTTGGCATCCGCGGTGGTGGCGGCCACGACAAGGCCCTGGGAGACAAGGTCATCAATCTGGGTGTTGAACCAGTCAAGGAACTCCATGGCTTCGGCCGGGTGCTTGGAACCCTTGAGCACGGCCACACCGGAACCACCATCGGCGCCGGTCTTGGTGCCATTGCCGAACCAGTCACCGAGCTGGGTGACCTTCCACTCACCAGCACCAGTGCCACCGGCGGAATCGATGAACAGTGGGGCTTCCCAAGCGGCGGCCACGGTGCCGATCAGCTGACCGGACTGGAGGGAGTTATCAAACGATGCATCCCAACGCGGGTTGGTGAGGGCGGCCTTGTTGTCGATCAGCTGCTGGTAGACATCGGCCACGGCCTTGGAGCCCTTAGTCTGGGTGTTGACAACCCAGGAGTTGCCGTCGACCTTGTACCACGGACCGGAAGCGCCGGCCTGGCCGGACATCATCATCATGGCCTCATCAGGTTGGAAGGTCATGATGTACTTGCCTTGGGCAGCGGTCTTCTTGGCGGTCTCAATGAGCTCGTCAGCGGTCTTCGGCACGGTGATGCCGAGCTTCTCAAATTCAGCGGCGTTGTAGAAGTAAGTCAGCGGGCCGGTGTCCTGCGGCAGACCGTAGGTCTTGCCGTCCACCTGCATCAGTGCGAACGGGACGGAAGCGAAATCGTCCTTGTACTTGGCGGCCTCATCGGTGACATCCTGCAGAAGGCCCTTGGTGAAGACCTCAGGAACCTCGGCGTAACCGACCTGAGCCAAATCCGGCGCATTGCCAGCCTTGACGTCGGTCTCGAGCTTCTTGATCATGTCGGCGGCATTGCCATCGAACTTGGTGGCCTTGACCTGAATGTTCGGGTGCTCCTTGTTCCACTTGGCCACAATGTCGTTGACCAAGGTCATGCCTTCGGAATCGGGCAGACGATGCATATAGGTGATGTTGACCACACCGCCATCGCTGCCGGGCTTCGTGTCGCCGGCAGTGTCGCTGCCGCCGCAACCGGCCAAACCAATACCCATTGCTGCTACCGCAGCAAGAGCAGCCACGATGCGCTTGTTGTGCGATACCATATCTCTACTCCTTCCTAGTGAAATCATCACCTCAGCGTGATGACTGATTGCTAATTTAGGCCTTTGCTCTTTTATTGTCAACTTAGCTAACAATTACCGCGCGTCCCGTTGAGGTGAGTGGCATTAAACCGATTCGATGCTCGATTGTGCGGGTTTGTTCATTTCATTAACTCCCCTTACAAAGCAACGTACTTTTGGTATACCGGTAGACCTAATGAGATATTGGATAGAGGCAACAATCCAAGACGTTAGCTTGCAATCGTCCACCGCAAATTGTAAGCACTTGCCAACATTATCGGTTTTCAGGTCGCCGGCGCGATACCCGACCAGGGGGCACCGCACCTTAATGAGACGCTACACGAGCAGTCTCAGCAACTGGTAGAGCTGCCACAGGCTACGCACGTTGAAGTGCGTGCCGTCAACCGTGGCGTTCGCCTCGCCATCGCCCATATGGACGATCACGGTGCGCCCGTTCACGGTCAGACTACCGTGCATCGTGATATGATTCATCTTGCAACCTTGTTGATTAAAGGCGCAAGCCGGTAATCAACGCAAAGGCCCGATGCTGCAAACGTCGGGCCTTTTCTTATCGGCTCACGCCGATCGGCCCGTCATATCAACGGGGACACCGCATGTTACGGCATCACAAACCAATATATCAGCACCCCGGCGGCAATCAAGAAGACAGGTTCCAGAAAAAGAAAAAAGGGCCTGGGCATGTTGCCCAGGCCTCGGTTCGCGGACAGGGCGAGATTCGAACTCGCGGAGGGTTGCCCCTCAACGGTTTTCAAGACCGTCTCTTTAGGCCGCTCAGACACCTGTCCTGATGCGCGTTCACACGCGCAAGTATTCATTATACAGAAGGGAGGGATGTTGATATTCGGCAGTGCGGTCGGTCTTGGATTCGCCTGCTGGCTATCAGCGATCTCTCCCTCAGTAATCTCTCCCTCAGTCAGCTACGCTGACAGCTCCCTCATCAGAGGGAGCTAAAGCACGATGAGACTCAGGCCTCCCACTTCGTGGGCTCGATAACTTCCTTGCCGCCCATGTAGGCGCGCATGGCCTTCGGGATCTCGATGGAGCCGTCCTTCTGCTGGTGGTTCTCCATGATGGCGACCAGCCAACGGGTGGTGGCCAACGTGCCGTTCAGGGTGGAGACCGGGCGGGTGCCGCCGTCTTCCATACGCTCGCGGATGTTCAGGCGGCGAGCCTGGTACTCGGTGCAGTTCGAGGTGGAGGTGAGCTCGCGGTAACGGCCCTGGGTCGGCACCCAAGCCTCGCAGTCGAACTTACGGGCGGCGGAGGAACCGAGGTCGCCGGCGGCGGTATCGATGATGCGGTAGGGCACCTCGACCTTGGCGAGCATCTCCTGTTCCATGGCCAGCAGGTGCTCGTGCTCCTTGTAGGAGTCCTCCTGCTTGGCGTAAACGAACATCTCCACCTTGTCGAACTGGTGGACGCGGATGATGCCGGAAGTATCCTTGCCTGCGGCACCGGCCTCGCGGCGGTAGCAGGAGGACCAACCGCAGTAGCGCAGCGGGCCGTTGCCGAGGTCGAGGATCTCGTTCTCGTGCATGCCGGCGAGCGCCACTTCGGAAGTGCCGACCAGGTACTGGTCATCGGGCTCGCGCAGACGGTAGATCTCGTCGGCGTGGGAGTTCAGGAAGCCGGTGCCGCGCATGACCTCGGGGCGCACGAGCGTCGGGGTGATGGCCAGCGTGAAGCCGTGCTCTTCGGCCTGGTCCACGGCCATGGTGAGCATGGCAATCTGCATGCGGGCCACCTGGCCACGCAGGAAATAGAAGCGGGAGCCGCCGACCTTGACGCCGCGGCGCATGTCGATGCCGGCCACGCCGGTGCCGAGGGTCAGGTGGTCCTTGGGCTCGAAGCCTTCGGCCGCGAAGTCGCGAATCTGGCCAACCTTCTTGACGACCACGTAGTCATCCTCGCCGCCTTCGGGAGCTTCGGGCTCCACGATGTTGGAGAGCTTCCACATGGCGGTGGTGTATTCCTCGGCTGCGGAATCGGCCTTGGACTTGTATTCGGAGACCTTCTGGGACAGTTCCTTGGTTTCGGCGATGAGCTTGGCCTTCTCGTCCGCCGGGGCGGAGGCGACTTTCTTGCCGATTTCCTTCTGCTGGGCGCGAGCCTCTTCGAAGGCCTTCAGCGCCTCACGACGTGCGGTGTCGGAGGAGAGCACTTCGTCGACGAGTTCCACGGACTCGCCGCGCTTGCGCTGGGATTCCTTGACGATATCGGTGTGTTCACGGATGAATTGAATATCAAGCATGGGCACCAGACTAGCCGCGTAAGCAGACACCGACAATGGCCGAATGCGCGGGAGTCACGCGGAAATCACAGGGAAGCCCGGGAAAGTCCGCGGACGGGTCCACCCGGCCAATTTCGTCAGATGAGACGCGATTGAACCATAATCACGCCCCACGGGGCTGTTGCGTGCAGGAAATGTTCACGTACGGCGCACCATGGCCGCAAATGACCTCCCCACCGATAACAATAGGAGCCATGCCTCAGCCTGCCCTCACCGTGTTTCTGATCATCGCCGCAATCGCCATTGTGGTGGTGCTCATCGCCGTCATCGTCATCGCTCTGCGCGCGCAGCGCCGCCGCAAGCTGGCTCAGACGCTGGAGAAGCGCCGGGACGACGAGGTGCAGTACGCCTTCATCGTGAATCCGTCCAAACCGCAGGCCGAAGCCCGCAGGCTGCATATCCAGAGGTTCTGCGAGGCCAAGGGGCTCAATCGCATCCGCTTCTACGACACCCAGCTTGACAAGGACGGCAGGGTCTGCGCGCTTGAGGCGCTGGAGGACGGCGCCGACGTGGTGATCGCGGTCGGCGGCGACGGCACGGTGCGCACGGTGGCGAGCGCCGTCTCCGGCACCGGCCATGCGCTGGGCATCATCCCCATCGGCACCGGCAACCTGTTTGCCCGCAATATGGGCGTTCCCGTGGACGATATCGACGCCGCGCTGACCGTGGCCACCTCCCACGGCTCCCGCCTGGTGGACATGGGCCGTCTCACCCTGCTCGACCACCCGGAGGACGACCACGGCCACGCCTTCCTCATCATCGCCGGCATCGGCTTCGATGCGGCCATGATCGACGACACCAACCCCGAGCTCAAGGCGAACATCAGCTGGCTCGCCTACTTCGTGGGCGGCGTGAAGAACCTGTTCGCGCCGAAGTTCCGCGGCACGCTGACAGTCACCAGCGCCGACGGCTCGACCCACACCATCAAGAATCTCGATTTCCGCACGGTGATGGCCGGCAACTGCGGCCAGATTCCCATGTTCTCGCTGATGCCGGCGGCATCCTATGACGATGGTCTGCTGGACTTCGAAATCATCGACACCACCGGCGGCATCCTCGGCTGGGCCAACCTGTTCGGCGACGTGGTGCACCAGACGATCATCGGCAAGCCCGAACAGAACCCGCTGTCCACGAACTCGACCATCGAACAGGTTCAGGGCGTCAGTGCCGAAATCACATTGGAAAAGCCGGCCAAAGCGCAGGTGGACGGCGACATGCTACCGGAGACCAAACATATTCGTTTCTCAGTGGATCATCGCGCGCTGATCGTGCGCGTACCCGACGCCTCCGCGCTGGAAAAGACCGCACAGGCCGCTGCCTCAAACGCCACCTCGGATTTCGCCGAAATGACCGGCACGCTCGAGCCGATTCGCTGATCCGCTACGATGCGTGGCCGGTGACTCGGGCGACGTGCATTGCCAGATAGGCGGTTTCGTCGTCGCTGATATCCGTGTCGAGGCGCAGTTCGAGCAGGGAGGCGATGGTTCGCGCGCATCGTAGCGCGGCGGGATAGGACTCACGAATCACCTTCATCACCGGTGCCGGCTCATCCGTCAGTTGCTGGTGCTGGTGGATGCGTACGAACAGGTAACGCAGATGGGTGATGAACCTGCCCACATTCACGGAACTGCGGTCCAACGTGATGCCGTAGCTGTGGTCGATAATGTCAAGCAGTTGCTGGATCACGCCCGTCATCGTATACGTATAGGACAGGTCGCCGGTGGCGAAGCCGGCGTTGACCAGATGCATGGCAAGCGCGGTGGCCTCGCCGTCCGGCAGCGTGACGTCGAGCCGCGCATTGAGCGATGCGAGCATCGCACGCCCCTGCGCGTATTCCTGCGGGTACAGGTTGCTCACCTCGCCGAGCAGCGGGTAGGTAATGTCGATGCCGCGCCGCACCCGCTCCACCGCATTCGCCACGTGATCCGACAAGGCCATGACCAGCGTGGTGCTGCCGGTCTCACGCTCCCCCAGTCCGGCTTCCTGCATGGATTCGACGACCACGCGGATGATTTCGGGCGGAATGTCCGCCAGCATCTGCGCCAGATGGTCCGGGTCACGCCCGTCCGACGGCACGAAGGTGCGCACGACTTTCGACTCGTCGACCGTCTGCCCCGGCTTGGCCTGGAACCCCAGTCCACGGCCGGTGAGAATCACCTCACCGCCGTCGCCGCCTTTGGCGAGCACGACGTTGTTGTTGAACACTCGCAGTATTTCCATGGCATCCTTTCGCAACGTCATTGTTCCACATCGATGATCGGGCTGCCGGCTGATACGGTTTTGCAGTCACCGCCGTTGTTGTCGCCGCTACCGTCGCCGATCAACGGCGTGACCACGGTCAGTTCAGCGGCGTTGACCACCGTCACCACCACCACAACGCTGTGCCCGGCCGCCGCGACTTTGCCGAAATCCACGGTGGCCAGTGGCTCTCCCGCCGCGATCCGCTCGCCTTTAGCCACGACCACAGCGAATCCCTCGCCATCCATATCGACGGTGTCAATGCCGATATGAACCAGCACCTCGATGCCGCCATCGGTTTTAATGCCGAAGGCATGGCCGGTTCGGGCCACGGTTTTCAGCATGCCACTGACCGGTGCGAGCACGGCTGTCTCACCGGTCGTCTCCGGCACGACGCCTACGCCCTCCCCCAGCGCGCGGGAGGCGAACACCGGATCGCCAGTCGCTTCCAGATTCACCAGCCGGCCGGCGACCGGCGACAAGATGGCGTTGGAGTCAAGAGCCCGATCAGGGGCAGCCCGCGATGGAGAATCTTCCGCAGACTCCACATCCGACACGGTCGTGTCAATCCCCCTCGCCATATCCTGCGGGCGTGCGTTCTCGCCCGCCGAGACCATCTGCGCCTCCGTGGCGCGCGGCGGCGTACGGTACCCGAACAGCACCGTCAGCACCATCGCCATTACAAACGCAACGGCGATGGACAGCGCGTACACCCACATCCGATCGAACACCGGAATCGTCAGCAACGAGGAGAAGGCGAATGCCGTAGTCGTAACGCCCCGGACCATCTGGCCGGATGGCAGCACGGACGGGAACAGCCAGCCGAACACCGCGCTGGTCACTCCGCCGGCCGCGCAGCCGGCGAGCAGCCAGCGGTAGACGCGGCGGTGATGCAGATGGATGCCGTACAGGCTCAGTTCCGAAACGCCACCCAGCAATCCCGCGAGCAACGCCCCCACCGCGGTCTGCCGCATGGCCGAATCCTTGCCGCGTACGGCCAGCACGAGTACGCCGGCGGTGGCACCGAAGCAGGCGAAGTTCCATACACCCATCGGACCTTGGACGAAGTCGTAGCCGAGCGTCTGAATGTTCATCAGTATCAGGGCGTTCAACGGCCAGTGCAGACCGAGCGGCACGAGAAACGGGTAGAGCATCGGGATGATGAGCGCGAACAGGAATGGCACGTGCGCGTTAAGCCATGCTGTGGCCGCTCCCAGCCCGCTGCCGAGCCATATTCCCAGAGGCCCGATAACCAGTATGGTGAGCGCAAAAACGACGACCAGTGAGAGGAATGGCACGAACACCAGCTGTACGCTGTCGGGAATGACGCGCTTCAGCCCGCGGTAGACCACGGCGAGCACGGCGGCCATGAGCAATGGTACGAAGATGTTGCCACTGTAGTCGTTGAGTTGAATCGGTATGCCGAACGCCGACACGGTGCAGGTTTCGGTGCCGAATGTGGCGGTGGCCGAGCATTGAATCTCCCCGGAGAGAGCGCTGGATACGGACGTCCCGGACATTCCGGACATCACGCCAGTAAACTGCGGGGTCATCAGCGCGGCCATAATCGCGCCGCCGAGCCAGGGGTCGACGTCCAGTTTCTTGGCCGCATTGTAGGCGATCATAATCGGCAGAACGGTGAACACACCCTCCCAAATCGCCTTGAGTAGTATCCAGCCGGCGGAGGTCTCGCCGTCAGGCACGATGCCGAGTGCAACGATCACGTTGACGATGGCGATGACCAGCGAGGCACCGAGCAGTACACCCAGAATCGGGCGGAACGAGTCAGACAGGTAGTCGAAAAACGCGGCAGCCCAAGCGCGGGCGGCACTGCCCCACTCGCGGACGGTACGAGGCGTGAAGTGACGGGATGTATTGGATGGGCCGCAACTTTGTTCGGCGTCGGTGGCAGTATCGCGCGATGGTGCGGCATCGTCGGAAAGGTACGGCGCGGACTGCGCGGGTTGCGTGGGCTGTGTGGATTGCGCTGACTGCGCGGGCTGCGCTGGCTGAGTGGGCTGCATTGACTGAGTGGGTTGCGTTGACTGCGACGCTGACTGCATCACTGCCGATGGCAATTGCGCTGCCGGCATCAATCGCGCCGTCCGCAGCCGAACGATCTGCTCGTACACCGAGGCGACCGCTCCGCCGATGATGACCTGATAACGATTGCCGGCTCGCGGGAATGCACCGAGGACTCCGGGGATGGATTCAAGACCGTGCTGGTTGACATGGCCGGCATCGGCCAGTTCGAAGTGCAGTCGCGTGGCGCAATGGGTCAGGCTGGTAATGTTCGCGGGGCCGCCGACGGCATCGACGATGCGCGCCGCAATCACTGCAGGCGTTGCGTTCGATGCGTTCGCCACGGTTCCTCCTTGCTGCCGTATGCCACTGTGTTCCATTATCGGCGCTGGGTGCCCCAAAAGCACGGCAATGCCGGCAAAGCATCGCGAAACGGCAACTATGCGCTACGGTGCTCCGCGATAGCGTTCCGCTATGGTGTTCCGCCGCACCCGTTCTCCGTATTTGCCGCAGCGCCCATTCCGACATCATTCCACCATGCAGAATCCTGCAATCGTTGTCAAAAATCATCGTTTTTTGCTGCCTATTCGGAGTGTCGCGACTGCGGAAGTCGTATTCTATCTTTCACACACGTTGCGTAGCAGGGTTGTTACTCAAAACGAGGCAAGACCTGGAGCGACGTGGAATTTGCGTATCGTAATATGCGAATTCCACGTTGTTCCAGGTCTTTTTTTGTTTTCGGGCGACTTCAGACAATCGAAGCCTGACCTTGCACGCGGCAGAGGGGCCACGCAACAGGCGCGGTCCGTCAACGGCGAAAGGACAAGGCAATGACGACGACAACGGCATCACCCGTATCGAAACAGACGGCATCCGCGGCGCAGGAAACCAGCGCAACCGGGGCGGCGGCCACCGCAATCGAAACCATCGAAACCGGCGTGGCCGGAGTGGCGGGCGCGGCCACAAACGCGGCAGCCAACGCAATCGAGGACCTCGAAGCCGCCGAATCGCACGGCTTCTCCACGCGCTTCCCGCTCAACAGCGCATTCATCTTCACCTTCGGCGCGCTCGGCGGCATGCTGTTCGGTTTCGACACCGGCATCATCTCCGGCGCCTCCCCGCTTATCGAATCGGACTTCGGCCTGAGCGTCTCTCAGACCGGTTTCATCACCTCCTCGGTGCTGATCGGCTCGTGCGCAGGCGCGCTGTCGATCGGCGCACTGTCTGACCGGTTCGGCCGCAAGAAGCTGCTCATCGTCTCCGCGCTGCTGTTCCTGCTCGGCTCAGGCCTGTGCGCCTCCTCCACCGGATTCGCGATGATGGTGTGCGCCCGCATCATCCTGGGTCTCGCCGTCGGCGCGGCCTCCGCCCTGACCCCGGCGTACTTGGCCGAACTGGCGCCGAAGGAGCGTCGCGGCTCACTGTCCACGCTGTTCCAGCTCATGGTCACCTTCGGCATTCTGCTGGCCTACGCCTCCAACCTCGGATTCCTGAACCACAACCTCTTCGGCATCCGCGACTGGCGCTGGATGCTCGGTTCGGCGCTGGTGCCGGCCGCCTTGTTGCTGCTCGGCGGCCTGTTGCTGCCCGAATCCCCGCGTTATCTGGTGAACAAGGGCGACACCCGCAACGCCTTCAAAGTGCTTACGCTGATTCGCAAGGACGTGGATCAGACCCAGGTGCAGATTGAGCTGGACGAGATCAAGGCCGTGGCCGCACAGGACACCAAGGGTGGTGTGCGCGAACTGTTCCGTATCGCTCGTCCGGCGCTGGTGGCCGCCATTGGCATCATGCTGTTCCAGCAGCTCGTGGGCATCAACTCGGTGATCTACTTCCTGCCGCAGGTGTTCATCAAGGGCTTCGGCTTCCCTGAAGGCGACGCGATCTGGGTGTCGGTGGGCATCGGCGTGGTGAACTTCGTGAGCACCATCGTGGCCACGCTTATCATGGATCGTTTCCCGCGCAAGGGCGTGCTGATCTTCGGTTCCATCGTGATGACCGTTTCGCTCGCAGTGCTCGCCGTGATGAACTTCGTGGGCGACGTGGCCGTGCTGGCCGTGCCGACGATGATTCTCATCGCTTTCTATATCCTCGGCTTTGCGGTCTCGTGGGGCCCGATCGCCTGGGTGCTTATCGGCGAGATCTTCCCGCTGAGCGTGCGCGGCATCGGCTCCTCCTTCGGCTCGGCGGCGAACTGGCTGGGCAACTTCATCGTCTCCCAGTTCTTCCTCGTGCTGCTCGATGCGTTCGGCAACAATGTGGGCGGCCCGTTCGCGATTTTCGGCGTGTTCTCGGCCCTGTCCATCCCGTTCGTGATGCGCTTGGTGCCCGAGACCAACGGCAAGTCGCTGGAGGAAATCGAGGAGGAAATGACCAAGCGCTAGACAACCGGCACACGATTCGCACAAAAGTTGACAACTCTTAACATAATCGTACCCAACGTGGCGAAAAAACGTGGCAGAATAGGGAGCATGGTAGCAAACAATGCGGGTCAGCCCGCCACCCCAGCAGATCTGATCAATGTCGATGAGGTTATCGGCAAATACTATGACCTCGTCCCCGATCCCGAAGTCCCCGAGCAGCGTGTCATCTTCGGCACCTCCGGCCACCGCGGATCGTCCCTGAAGACCTCGTTCAACGAGGCCCACATCATCGCCATCTCCCAGGCCATCGCCGAATACCGCAAGAAGGCCGGTGTCACCGGCCCGCTGTACCTCGGCTCCGACACCCACGCGCTGTCCGGCCCGGCCAAGAAGACCGCCATCGAGGTGCTCGTCGCCAACGGCGTGCACGTGCGCGTCGACTCCCGTGACGACTTCGTGCCCACCCCGGTGGTCTCCCAGGCCATCCTGACCCACAACCGTGCGGCCGACGGCACCCAGCGCTTCGAGGGCGAGGGCCTCGCCGACGGCATCGTCGTCACGCCGTCCCACAACCCGCCCACCGACGGTGGCTTCAAGTACGACCCCGTCACCGGCGGCCCGGCTCCGGCCGAGACCACCAATGCCATCGCCGCTCGCGCCAACGAGCTGCTCGGCGACTTCAAGTCCATCAAGCGTGTGCCCTACGAGGAGGCCATCAAGTCCGAGTACGTCGAGGGCTTCGACTTCCGCGAGCACTACGTGGACGACCTGGAGAACGTCATCGACTTCGACGTGATCCGCAACTCCGGCGTGCGCCTGGGCATCGATCCGCTCGGCGGCGCTTCCGTGAACTACTGGCCGCTCATCAACGAGAAGTACGGCCTGAACATCGGCGTGGTGCGTCCTGAGGTCGACCCGACCTGGCGCTTCATGACCATCGACCACGACGGCAAGATCCGCATGGACCCGTCTTCCCCGTACGCCATGAAGGGCCTGGTCGACGAGCTCAACGCCGGCGCTTGGGACAAGTACGATCTGGTCGGCGGCACCGACCCGGACGCCGACCGTCACGGCATCGTCTGCCCGAACTGGGGCGTGATGAACCCGAACCACTACATCGCCGTGTGCGTGGAGTACCTGTTCGGCGGCAACCGTCCGGGCTGGCCTGAGGGCGCAGCCGTGGGCAAGACGCTGGTCTCCTCTTCCCTGATCGACCGCGTGGCCGCATCGATCAACGCGAAGGTCATCGAAGTGCCGGTGGGCTTCAAGTGGTTCGTGGACCCGCTGTTCAGCGGCGAAGTCGCCTTCGGCGGCGAGGAGAGCTCCGGCATGAGCTTCCTGCGCAAGGACGGCCGCGTGTGGACCACCGATAAGGATGGTCTGATCCCCGACCTGCTGGCCGCCGAGATCACCGCCAAGACCGGCAAGAACCC
>OBXX01000064.1_pt1 | contig 95480 bp, 93 predicted proteins | sample 1495441 | NCBI WGS metagenome assembly OBXX01 (sample SAMEA2580168, study PRJEB22360) | human gut metagenome | biome: human gut; feature: human-associated habitat; material: faeces | place: Denmark | collected 2008/2010 | reverse complement strand
TCACAACAAGAGTACATGAAGAACGTAAGCACAATATATCTTTTTTCTCAATTCCAGCTCAATTTCCCCTCAATGTCTTTTTCCTCCGATTTTCGTATGCTTATCCCACAGCAGAACAGTACCACACCGGTGCGACCTGCTGAATCAATCAATACGAAAACGGAAGTGTTTTTATGCGAGAACTCAGTTTTCGTAAAAACAATCACATACAAAAAGAATAATAAAAATGAAATAGGATTAATCAGCTGTTAGAAAACTGATTAATCCTATTTTGTTCTACATCGACACCAAATCTCAAGTTTGCCTCTAAAAATTCCTGACCTTTAATTAATAAATAGGTAAGTCGAAAACCGACTTACCCACTATAATATGATTTTTATTTACTTCGCCACACACATGTTTTCATCAATCCATTTCTGGATATCGTCTTCGCTTACTTTAACCAAACGGGCAATTTTCTTAACATCCATCCCCTCTTCTGCCATAGAAAGAGCTGTCTCTTTTGCTTTTTTTAGTTCGCCGCTTTCCATTCCTTCGCTATAAATTTTTTCCATCTCATGGCACATAAGCGTGGCCCCTTTCTGCGTGTCTTTTAATTCATGTACCCGTTTTGCAAGAACCGGACTGTGCATTTCATCCGCATTCCTGTTTGTGAGATCATACTATTTTAACCAATCTGTGATATTTTCATCTGTTGCATGGTTCGCATTAAATGGTCTGCACCATTTTGCAGAATATTTCTTTTTGATCTTCACCGCAATTTTTTGTGGTTCTGTAGCTCCGCTGGTTGTAAAAATTGCTGCTTTTTTTCCATTCAGATTTACCCTGTCCAGAAAACTGAATACTGCATTTGGAAATGTTCCACACCAGATCGGGCTTCCTATCAGTATCCTGTCGTATGCAGAAATATCAGGAATCTCCATATCCAGTTCTGGCCGCTCATTTAATAAAATTTCTTTTAATGAGGTAAATACCGTTTTTCTATAAGACATCCGGTAAGATTTATGAGTCTTAATCTCTGCCAGATCTGCACCGGAAAGCTGTGCGATCCGTCCAGCAGCTTCTTTTGTCTTTCCTTTCTGCGAAAAATAGATAACTAATGTTTCCATTTGACAGGCTCCTTTTCTAGTACTATATATTTATGGCTGATGTCTCTACAACTCTGATACAGAATAACTGCTCTATTATAACTGGATATTTACTCTTAAGCACGATATTATATAAATCAGGGCAAGCCCAACAGACCTGCCCATTTATAAATGCGTTCCTTATTTTATTGCACATAGATTTTCATCAATCCATTTTTGGACTTCATTCACATCATGATTTACAGCTTTTGCAATTTTTTCAACAGGCAGACCCATTTCTGCAAGAGAAAGAGCTGTTTCTTTTTTAGCCTTTAATTCACCGCGCTTTTCGCCGCTTTCCATTCCCTCGCTATAAATTTTCTCCATTTCATGGCACATAAGCTCAACTCCTTTCTGCGTGTCTTTTAATTCATGTACCCGTTTTGCAAGAACCGGACTGTGCATTTCATCCGCATTCTTACAATGCAGATCATGCATAAGTCTCCCAAGTTCTGTGTCTTCCTGTTTTCTGGAATTCACATATATAATATGTGCTTCGTCCTGAAAGCTATCATCGGCTTCTTTGATATGTCTGTCAATATGGTAAATAGGAAAGTCATACCCAAGGATGTCATCCCTGGTAATAAAGATCACATAGCTTTCCGGTAATTCATCAAAATCCTGACCCGGATTTAAAGTGTTCATGTCCATCAAACCACTATGGTAACGTGCCCTCTTAGGTGATGCACCTTCATTATCCTGCTGGATCTCCACATCAAACTGTTTGCCTTCGGAATCTCTGGCAACACAGTCCATGATTGCGGACCGTCCCTGCAGATTCTTATAATCCTTCTGGATGATCTGCTCAATTACTTTCAGATCCTGTTTTTCCATAATGACCTGCAGAACATATTCCAGGCATTCTCTCTGTTTGAAAACATTTCTCATAAATATGTCACTCATGAGTGTAAAATTCTTAATAATACCTTTATATCTTTCGTAACGTACTTCCAATCCGTTCTCTGGCATAATTTTTTCATCTGCCACGTTCGCTGTCACCTCCCACTTTATTCTTTTTATGTTATGAAGAAATTTTCGAAAAAGCTTTTGTTTATTTTATCTTAGCATCAATGAATGACCTTTACAAGACACTTTTTCCCCGAATTACATCGGGCGTTCTTTAACCTACCCGTTCCACATAGCGTACACTGTTTCCCTTACACTCAAATTCCGGACAAAGGGACAGCCATAGTCTTTCCAGATCATTGATATTCATAGCATCCAATTCTGTTTCATCTTCCTCACCATAAATATTTACAAAACCGATCCGATATATGCCATACCCTTTATGTAGGTTTTTTACTACTTTTCTTCCTGCTCTTCGTATATTCATAAGCTCTCTTCTCTCCTCTCTTCTGCTTCCAGCAAAAATGTATTGCAGGTATAGCTTCCGGAAGCACTGACACCAGCGGCCCCTCCAAGGCTGTCCAGATACTGGCTTCCATTTTTAGATGCAGAAATGTACATATAAAAGTTTGTCAACACATAGTTTTTATTTTCCAGAACATTCTTATAACTGCTGCTAAGTACAAGCCTTGCTCCAAGTTTTTCTGCTTTTTCTTTTACCAGCATAGCAGTTAAATTTACTGCTTTTCGTATTTCCTGTTCGCTAAGTCCGCTTTGATAATAACGTTCCAAAAACAAAACCAGTTCTTCTGCTTTATTTTCATGTGGTTCGCTTTTGGCAGTCACATCAACAAACTCAATCGTCTTCCTTTCATCCGCAACTATAAAAGAACCTTTTGTCAGACGGAGGATTGCACGAAATACAATTTTACTATTGTGTTTGATAAATATAATTTTTTTATTTGCATCAAAACAGGATAACAGACAATCACAATTTGGACCATTCCGATAGGAAATGCAGCTGCGTAGCGGTACTTCTCCTATCTGCATCACCAGAAGCAGGCTGTCCTCTTCCTGGATTTCCCATCCACAATCCACGCGCAGCAGCTTTTCTTTCCAGATTTCTTCTGTATCTCTTTTTATTGGAAAAGCAATTTCCCGTCCCAGATCTCCTTCATGGTATTTCAGCTCCATGAACTTTCCTAATAACTCAGCATTTACGATTCTTCGGATTTCTTCCTTCTTTTTCGGCTGCCTGTTCAGAAAGGAAGTCATGATCTCAGCGCCACCTTCATAAATGAACTTCTGGATATTGGATTTATTTTCCGCGACAAAAGCATCCGAAATATTCAATTCTGTCTTTAAATTCTTCCAGGAAGGATCCTGGGACAGCAGTTTGTCCATCAATGCAGGTAATCCGGAACAGCCATTTAAAAGATTCTGATTATGTAAAAGGAAGTAAACCTGATTATCCTTTGTAAGATCCTTTAAAAGTTCAGTAAAATCCATTAAAAATATCAGAATCCATATGGCTGTTTCATGCCGAAGATCCAGAATGTTTTTAAAATCCTCCTGCATCCATCTGGAAAGCGACTTTTTTGACAAAGCTTCTGCCAAGCACTCAATCTGATTTTCCTCTAATGCATCTGTCAGGCAGTCTCTTTTTATCAACTCACGGATCACCCGAAGACGATCATCACTTTTTGAGTATGCTAAACGATCATACAGGTCTATATAGACTGCTTTTACATTGTACAGGACTTTCAATTCTTCAAATACACGAGGCTTCGAAAACAGTGATTCTTCACTCTTTCTCCAGGGAACTACCATATATTCACAATCCCTTAAATTTTGCTCGTTTAAAGTATTTAGATTCAGGCATCTTTTATAAACCTCTTCATCCAGAATCAACGAACTCCTGTCAAGGTTTATAAGCCAGTCTCCATTCTTTCGCAAAAGTTCCAGGAAATGTTTCTTCCGTTTCGTAATGGCATACAGGATAAGCTCTGTCTTTTCCAAAGTGAGCTCATAAAGATCCATATCTGGAAGCGGATTTCCATACAGAGTGTTCACATAGGCTGCCTTTCCGTTTGAAACCTTTTCAAAATCTGCATCTGGACCTGTCAAAAATCTTATCAGCTTCGGGATATCTGCATATAATGATTCGTTCCAAAGCCATAAGTGAAGAAAAGAGGCCTGCCATTCTTTTGGGATCTGAGCAAGAACCACTTCTAATCCATTCCGGATTTCTTTTGGATGCCGGCTCAGTTCTTCCAGCTGTTTCTTATTTAAACTTTCCGTTTCTTCACAAAACTCGGATAAATAATTTACAAGTTCCATCAGATCCTGTTTCAAAAGTAATGCCAATGATTCCTCATCCTTGAGCAGCTCATAAAGAAGCTCCGTTGAAAAAGCCGGATTTATCAAAAGCATGCGTATCTTTATTCCCGCACGGGCAACATCAAACTCACCAATGCAGGTATCAAGACTTGCTACAAGCTGTTTCTTTAACTCTTCTTCCGGTTCCAGAAAAGCATAATATTTCAGATAAACATATACAATCCGGTCCGGGATTTCTTTATCTGCCAGTACTTTCTCAATCTTTTCATAGGGAAATTCGGACAGCTTTTCATTTCCCGCACATTCTACGATCATTCTGATGCGGTCTGGTTCTAAAATAGAAAAATCCTTTTTGTTCATTTTTCCTAAAGAGATGAGTATTTCCGGATCGTCCATCAAAGAAGAAATCGTCTCCTCATTTAACCCCTCCATCAGACTGGAAAGTTCCTGCTGATTTACCAGTCTGGCCGCATTCATACAGGAATCTTCCCCTTTCTTTCCTATCAGTTTCAGGGGAATTGCTGCATTTTTCATTTCCCTGTAAATATTCATGTGCTTTAAGATTCTTTCGATCATCACGCTACCTCTGCCCTTTCTATTAATTCAGTAATCTCCGGTAACCCCATGCATTCGTCCTGGTACATATTTTCTGCCAGTTTAAGAAGATATAGAGCTTCCTTTTTTGCCATAAGCTTTTTCACTGTTCCTGCAAAATTATCTTTTAAATACGAGGAAACGATCTTACAGTAGAGCTTTTTATGGCCATATGAATAACGACCATTCTTGTAAAACTCATAAATAGACTGAATCTCCTTATCCGTTTTTCTGTTTTCCCGTAATATCTGATTAAACTGCTGTTTAATGTTTTTTTCTGTTTTCCAGTAATCTATCCGTTTTTTCTGTTCCTTTAGCCATTCTTTCCGTTCCTGATATCTTTTCCGATCCTCTTCTGTCATATATTTCTGATACAGGGTTTCTCTTCGATAAGAATCACTTATAAATGGAAGAAGCAATTTGGAAAGCTCATATGCTTCTGACTGTTCCAGCCAAAGTGCTGTATTTTCCTTTAAAAGTAAGGCCGTCAGGTATTCTGGATAAATATCCGGATATTCATAAAAGAACTTCTTTTCTACCATTGAAAACAGTTCCCGGTGTTCCTTTTTTCCCAGAACTGGCGAAAAAAATTCGCACTCTCTATGTTGAATAGCATAGTATCCCAAGGAGAAAGTTTCCTTTAAAATTCTCCAGGGACTTAAGAATTCGCATCCATCCATTCCAATCTCATTGATCAGAAATTTCAGCATAGGATAGGAATGCTCATTACAAAGACCCTTTATTTCACTTTTTAAATATCCTGCCATAAATTCCCATTTCTTTTCCAAATCTGGCTCTTCATTTTTATAATCCTTTACAAACTCTTCCAGATACTTTTTTCCATCCAAAATCCCATGCAGGATCAGCCGGTTGAAAACCACATATAGTTCCGGCTCACTCTTTTTCCAGAAAACATCCTGGTATCTTTTTCCTGTAAGGTTTTCATAACGTTCCAGATACTTCAGCAAACTTTTCGTACTGTATGTTTTGCCTTTCAGAGTATCTATAACACACGCTTCAAATTCTTCCGAAGAGAGTTCTTTTACCAGAGGATCCCATTTTTCTTTTGTCAGATCAATGTAGTGCCACTCTTCCGGTTCATTACTTCTAAATGGAAACAACGTAAGAAACGTTTTTACATTTTCCACCCTGAACGTTTCATTCATGCATTTTTCCAGCCGTTCTTTACCGTCGATACGGACAGAAAGTTTCCCATATGTTCTTAAAATCCGTGAACAAAGTACATAAGCTTCTTCTGGATATGTCTCTTTTCCAGGCAAAAATGCCTCTAATACATTCAGACCAATTTTTTCCGCTGTCAACCCAGAACGGCTTATCCGATCGGGTCTCTCTACAAAATACATCAGTACAAAATTTAAAAAAGCGGTCTCTTTGTCGGAATATCCAAACATACGCATACGTTTTTCCAAAACGGCATTCGCGTTTTTAGCATTTGTGCCTGTTAACTTTACCAGCAGTTTCAGGATATCCAGATCCTTTTTGCGATACCCTTTAAGCCTGGTCATTACTTTGCCTACCATCCACACGAAAAGATTCCATTCAGTAAATACGGATATCTTCCGGTGCTTTGAAAAGCTGTCAGCAAGTTTCTGTTTTATGCCTTCCCACAGTGTTTCATCATCCGGAAGGATGGACATGGCAAACAGCATTTCTTCTGCTCGCTCAAATGGATACGCATGCATGGCCTGTTTCCACCGATTCTTTTCCTTTTCCTCACAGATATAACTGATACTGATCAAAAACAGGTCTTCCTCTCCAAGAATCTGTTTCATCTTTTTCCAAAACAGATCCTTTTGAGTTCCATTGAACATACAGGTCTCCTGTAAAGACATCATCCTTGCCAGGGCAAGTCCGAGGGCACGGTATGTCTGCTTTGTCAAGGTCAGATGTTCTCCGATGCGCTCCAGGACTTCTCCCGGATAGTGCAGTCCATAAGCGGTTTCCATGTCTACTTTTGGCTTTTCCAGAAACATATCATTTTCTTTTAATTGCATATAAATTATATATTTTTCCTCATTAGATGACAGCTTATAGATCAGGTTCGTCATCTGCCGGTACAGGGTAATATCAAGCCATTCTTCATAAATCTTCCATTCCATCCAATTTCCTCCTGTTTTCCCATATAAAAAGGGGACTGTTCGCCAGTCCCCAAAATTGTTCTTATGCTGCCAGGATAATCTTCTTTTTCCGGCTTGCATAAGTGATCGCCATTGTAGAATGTTCCATGCCTCGCTGTTTCTGGTATTGCTTTACATCTGCATAATTTGCAAACGAAAGGATTTTACCATTTTCCTCTAACAAGTTCTCTTCGTTATCCTCCATATTTTCACTCCCGCAGGAAGCCAGCGTCCAGTTTACGTGGCAGATATAACAGGTCATGCCTGCAAATCCCAGATACTTATGTACATACTCTTCCGCCGCCTCGGCACTTGGAAAATAACGTGCATACTCCAGGGAACGGCAAACGATCCGGTCTTTGTACCATCCGGCAAAATACCGGTTCTTTTTCAGTTCAAGTACATACCCTGTCAGATAAATCTTCTGTAAAGCATTTTCTTCCTCGTCCATCATATCAAGAAGCTGTTCCGCATAGATTTTTTTCCATTTTAATGTGTTCTTCTTTATTATTTTACGCAGCATTATCTTTTTCCTCCTCAGTTCCCACAATGAGTTTTTCTACCATTCTGTACAAGTTCTGGAAATTTCCAGCCTGTCTGCGGCGTGTCATGCAGTCCTGTTCAAATGCCCGGATCACAGCAGAAGTTCTTGCAAACAGTGTGAAGATTTCCTCATCTTTCAGCTGTATGGTAACCTCTTTTTCTTTCCGGTAGCTGTCTTTTTTACAATACTGCCCGCCATTGGCATTATGCATCGCTACACCGGTGCCATTCTGTATCCTGACAACCCACGGATAATTTAAAACTTCTCCTTTGTTGTTGCGAACCTTCCTCTGTATGGAAAATACTGTAACTCTTCCCGTGTTGGAATTTTTATCCTCGCAAAAGATCTTTTGCTGGAAGAATTTAAATTCCTGTACATTATTCCATATACGGGAGTACAGATATTTTATGATTTCCGGGCTCAGATTTGCATAAACGCTGATGCTGTCTTCTTTGCTGTAGTCAACCATGACAGCGCGGATCCTGGAATAATCGCTGGCAAAGTCTTCGTGAAAATGCCAGAAATCCTTTGGCTCTGCCATCCGCAAAAAGCTATTAAATTCCAGTAACGTATTCTGTGTCTTATGAACACAGATCTGTTTTGATACATCCGTATTCTGTTCTTTTTCTTTCCTGTTTTTCCTGTTCATCCTTACCTCCTGATAAAACGCAGCAATTTCTTTGTCAGAAGAGCTGGAAGCTGTTCAAGATCCGTAATATCCAGAAAAGATTCCTCATAAATTTCCTGAATTGCTTCCTTGTCGCTTCCGATTGCAGCCGCCTGAAAGAATACTTCCTGCTGCAGCAGCTTTTTCCGAATCTTCTGAAGGTCCCTTTTTGCCCCTGTGCCTCCATACTGGTTTGCATTAGGTGCACCATCACTGATCACAAACAGCAGTTTCTGCTTTTCCGGTCGTTCTAAAAGCCGGCTGCCAGCATACCACAATGCAGTTCCATCCCGGTTGCTTCCATAAGGCTGCATACCAGCGATCCGGAACCGATCCTTTTCATCCGTTTCAAAATCTGCGCAGCAATGCAGATACACCGTTTCGTCTTTCAGGTTCTCATGCCGGTATCCATCTGTATGATGTCCGCACACCAAAACCGGTATTTCTGATTCCATACAAAAATCATACAGGCAAAGTGCTGCAAGAATGGCATGATCCATCCGTTCCCCACACATGGAAAAAGAATTATCGACCAGCACAGCCACACAGATATCCAGCTTTTTTCCTGGCTGTTGTTTCTTAAATACTGCCCCAGACGGTGCAGCTATGTTTCGAAGATCTACCCGACGTCCAAGAAAAAGCTTATGTTCCGTGCGTTCTTTCTGATTTTTCAATATAGGAAGCAGTTTCAGGCGAAGTCTCTTTTTTACCTGTTTAAGCTGCCCCTCATACTTTTCTGTCTGTAATTTTAAAAAATCTGATATCTCGGTCTTACGGCAAAGTTTTTTCTGTACCAGGTCATGGCCTTCTTCAAACGGTATCTCCATCAATTCCTTTTGAAGATGTTCGAAAATTTCTTTCTGTATCTTCTCGTCAAGCGTCTCTTTCGCCATTTCATAAAGGATTTTTTGCAAGGCATTATCACTGGATGCTTCCGTTTCTGAGGCAGGGATGCCACATTCATTCTGTTTGTCTTCGAAGCCACCAGACTCCCTGACACATTTCGGAAGATTTTCACACAGCTGCTGCAGGAACTTCTGAAGTTCTGCAGTACGCCCGTATTCATGGCCTTCCGTTTCCTGATCCTTTCCGTTTCTTTCTGTTTTGTCTTCTGTTTCCGACCCCTGTTCCGTATCCTCTTTTCTGATCTTATCTTCATTTTGCTCAGTCTGTGCCCCTGTGTTACCCTGCTTTTCTTCCTCCGGTTCTTCTTCGGATTCATTCGGGTTTTCCTTTTGCCCTTCACGCTCTTCCTGTTCTGGCTTTTGCTCTTCATTTTCTGTACTGTTCTTCTCTATTTCATCTATGATTTCCGCAAAATATTTCCAGATCATCAGAAGGATATGGTTGGTGGCAAGATATCTCTCCATGTCATCTGCTGCCTTTCCCGCTTCATCAATGACCGGCATAAGCAGTTTTAGTGTATCAATAAGCTCGTAATCCGCACCATCCCAGGCATTGACCCTTGAAGACAAGGCATACTGTGCACACAGGTTCATAAGAATAGATAACCTGTCTTTCTCCGTTTCCAGCATTTCCCTAAGTGTTGGAAGCCATTCCACATTTCGGTCGCGATTCATAAGGATTCCCCTGCGGATGCTTCCCGGAAAAAGGGCGCACATCTTCTCTTCTATGTACATATCATTCAAAAGATTGCTGAGATAGGATGCTGTCTGCAGAAAGATAGAAAGGATTGCTTTATCTTTTCTTTCAAAGTAGACATTCATTGCATCCAATGCCTCTTTTTCCTGTGCATTTTCCGGTGCTGGCTCCTTTGGATACCAGCTGCCATTTAACATATGCTCGGCATACCTTTTTCTAAGTGCAGAATCCGTATACCGGTAATGTCCGCATTCATGTCCCAGAATCCCGATCAGGCTGTCACTTTTTAATTCCAGTGTCAGAAAACTTGACGTAATCTGGTTTCCAAGATTTACGGCAACAGTTTCTCCCTGATTCCATCCTGCAATCCCTGAATTTTTATCATCGTATAACCGTAATGTAGTCAACTTTCCACCCGTGATTTCATGCCCGATCGAGGTCAAAAGATCACGATACTGCGGCGTATGAAATACTTTTTCCGGTGTCAGTTTTTCTTTCTCTGCACATATCCGTTTCCGGTATAAAGCCTTTTTCATTCGTTTCCTCCATCCGTTTTTAATCCACATCACAATGAGGAAGAAGAAAGACGCGTTCCATAGTTCCCCGTTCTTCCCTGTCCATGGATGCTTTACTGAGCAGTGCTGTCCATGCTGACCTCCTGAGATCATTGGAAACCATGTAACTTAACACCCAGTTTTCCAATTCCCGGTATCCGCATACGCCATCTGTAATGTCCTGTTCGATCAAATATTCATGGATCTTGCAGACCGTGGCAGCCATAAAGGACAGAAGTTCTTTGTTTTTAAACCCGGTTCTTTTCATTGCCCTTTTTGCCATTTCTTCTTCTGTCAGGGCTTCCTTTGGCTGAATCAGATTCATTCGGGAAAGAACTGACTGGTTGAAGTTCTGACAGCCAACATAATCCAGATTGGTGGTCATGATCACAATGGTATCCGGATTTCTCCGTATCTGTTCTCCATTTACCAGATCGGTTACAGCTCCATCGTCAAACAGGGAGTTTAATCTCGTAAGTGTCCCAGGTTTTTCAATCATGGCCGGCTCCTGAATTTCAATCACAGATGGTTCCCTGCATGCCTTTACGATTTCTGATTCTTTTAATAGAAAGTCTTTTTCATTTTTCGACTTTTCATAGCCTTTTTCATAAACTGCTTTCAGGATCTCCCGAAAAGCTTTTTCCCGGCTGATCCCCTCCTCATAAATGCCATTTACCGTTGCAAGAGCTGAAGCCGGATCCATTTCAATGTCTTCCAGACGTGGCAATTCCATTTCCAGATGTGCTGTTCCGCCCATATTTGGCACGGTGGTCGCTAAAAGTTCCAGTTCATCCGTTCCAGGTCCACAGGTGAACACATAATATGGAAGCCCTAATATCTGGGCGATCATTCTGGCATCCGTTGTCTTTCCAGTACCGGCATCGCCTGTCAGCATAAACAGCCTTGCCGGTGTCTTATCCACCATCTGCAGGATTTCTTCAGCTTCCTTACTTACCAGATAGTCTTCTGGAAGCGAAGGGATCCTTTCTTTTGTCCTTTCATTTACATCCCATCTGCCAGAGTAGATCTGTTTTAATTCAAAAAGTGTTCTTTTTGTCTTCTCATTTACAGGCAAAAGCACATGAAACTTTCCATAGATTTCATCGTTTGGTGCATATACCCCGGCCGCAATTTTATATTCCAGAAGCACATCCTCCAGTTCCTCTGCACGGAACTGGCTCTTTTCCAGCGGGATTGCCTGCTGCGGATTTGCTATTACTTCGCAGTACATGGCATCGCAGCAGATAAATGCCGCCCGCAGTGCAGCTTCCTTGTCTTCCCATTCCTTTTTTTCCTGTTCTTCAAGTATGTAGAAATTTTTTTGGAACTCTTCGTTAAATAAAGGATTATCCGGGACCAGATTGGCATAAGCTAAAAGGGCCAGGTACTGCTCGCCTGTGTTTTTGCCCTCCCGGATTCCCGGAAGCTTCTCGTTTTTTTCTTCTGTCTTTAAAATCCCACTGAAACGTCCGTTTTTCGAATTATAAGTCATTACATACTTTCCCTGATTTCCAGGATATTCCATGCAGAAATAATTTATGGTATCCCTGCCCCTTTGTATACCGGCAGCACCAGAGTCTTTTTCTTTCCGGATCTGAATCAGTGTCAGAAGTGCATGTAACGTAGGTCCATGAAGGCGGGAGACTTTTCCCTGCTTCCTGATATTTCGCATGGAACAATCCGCTTCATCATAGCTGACTCGTTTTTTCCCTGCTTTTTCCAACATCATCCGAAATGGGTTCGGAATGGGTTCTTTCATAATCCATGGTGCATAAAAACAAAGATCTGGCATTTTTTTCCCTCCTCTTTCATTATGTGATTTTCTGCATACGAAGGAAAGAAACAGGCAGAGCATTGGTTTTTTCCAACGTCTGCCTGTCATTCATTCTTTATGCGCTCTTTTCCTGTTCCAGGATTGCTTCATATATTTTTCGGATACGGTACCCAAACATGGTGTTTCGCCGGCTGATGTAATCCGTCCGGATAGCCTGTGCGATTGCACGTTTGCTTCCCACAATTATAAACCTTTCTCTGGCTCTTGTTACTGCTGTATAGAAAATGTTTCTGCGAAGCATCCATCGGAAACATGGAAGCATTGGAAGGATTGCCATCGGATATTCACTGCCCTGAGCCTTATGTACCGTAATCGCATATGCCAGTGTCAGCGGCCAATAGTCTTCCTCCTGATATTCCATGACCCGGCCATCCCCAAAATCTACACGCATGACCATTTTTTGATCTTTCCGAAAAATCCCTATGACTTCTCCAATGTCGCCATTTGCTACTTCATCGTTGTTTTTTGTCTGCATGACCCGGTCACCTTCCCGGTAAGTATTCCTGCCATTTGTGATTTCCGGATAACCGAAACGCTTTGGATTCGCAATGTCACGCAATACCAGATTCAATGCATCCGTACCTGCTTCCGTATCTTTTCGAAGCGGTGACATCACCTGCACTTCTTCCAGAGAACCGTTTCTCTGCAGTACTTCTTTTCGATAGATTTTCTGTATCTTTCGCGAAGCCTCCTCCGGTGTGGAAGCCGGAATAAACTGAAAGGTATCATCAAACACCAGATCCAGCTGATTCTTATTGATCTTAATGGCATTCTGGCTGATGGTGGAATTCCCTTCCTGTCGGAAACATTCATCTAAGACAGTTACCGGAAATACGCCGGAATCAATGATCTCCTGAAATACTTTTCCAGGCCCTACGGATTCGATCTGATCTTTATCACCCACCAGGACCAGTCTGGCACCGGATTTAATACTGGCAAACAGTTTGTCCGCCAGATACATATCGACCATGCTGAACTCATCTGCTATGATCAGGTCATCTGGAATTGGCTGCTCGTTCTTCCATTCTTCCTCTCCAGCTTCTCCGGTAAGCCCTATGGATTTATGGATCGTCATTGCTGGATACTCTGTACATTCCCGCATTCGCCTTCTGGCGATGCCTGTAGGTGCACATAAAAGGATCACCGCATTTTTATCCAATGCTTCCTGTACAGCAATGATGAAACGGATCACCGTAGTCTTTCCTCTGCCGGGTCCCCCTGTAATGATGGATACCGGGTTTTCAAAGACATTTTTTACTGCCACCTGCTGTTTCGCATTCAAAATAATATCCTGTTCTTTCTGGATCTTTCTTAAAATACGGTCAACATTTACAGCCATTCCAGTCTGCATATGAAGCCTGACTAATGCAGCAGCAGCTCCCAGTTCGGCCTGGAAGCTTTTGCGTGTATAAAACCCTCCATCGTGGCAGATCAGGCTCCCATCTGTATGGATCATATCATTGCCTGCATCCCGGATTGCCCGTTCAGAGACCGTTGAAACATCTTTGTTATGATTTAAAAGTTTTTCGACACGTTCAATGATGTCCTCTCTTTTTAAATACAAATGTCCTTCGCCTTCTGCTTCTGACATAATATGCAGAATAGCAGCTTTGATACGAAGGGGATCATCTGCACGGAAATGTTTTGCCTTTACTGCAATCTGGTCAACAGTCAGAAATCCAAATCCATGAATCTCACAGAGCCGGAAAGGATCCTCTTTCACGATCATAACTGCAGCAGGACCAAATTTTTCCTGTATTTTTGAAACTTTTGCAGGAGTCACGCCAAAAGGGGACAAATACATCATCAGTTCCCGGATAGAACTGCTTTTTTGATATCCTTCCAAAATATCATCTAAGCGTTTCTGGGTAATTCCTTTTACCTGAAGAAGTTTCTCCGGGCTGTCATTAAAAACATTCAGTGTGTCTTCCCCAAACGTTTCCACGATGCGGGCTGCCATTGCCGGTCCGATCCCTTTGATCAGGGATGACGACAAATAAGTCCGAATACCTTCTTTTGTGGTTGGCATGGTTACTGAAAAATTGCTCACACTATACTGCATTCCATATTTTGTGGGTTTCCAGTCTCCCGTCAGTTCCACATCCAGGCCTTCGTTTGTCGGAAGTTCGGTTCCAAATGCCTGAAATATTCCATAATTTCCATTCTTTTGTTTTTTTACTTCCTCCGGTAAATCTTCATTGGTCATGTAGGAAGCTACCGTATATCCACTTCCTGCATTATAATAGATCCGCCGGATGGCTTTACAGCAAATGCTCATGTTCCAGCTCCTCTCTACCATGAAATCCAGAGATAATTATTGCATCCCATACTGGTGATGAAACCATCCTTCTTTAGTTTTTCCCGGATCACCTCTGTCTGTCCAAAAGGATAACCTTTTAAAATTCCAATCCTTCGATATTTCCTTTTTCCAATGGAAATACTGCAGATTCCTTCCCTGTTTACTGAAAAACGGTTTCGATTTTCAGATTCCAGAGTTTTCCGAATCGCCTGGATCCGCTCAAAGCCTTCCTTTTCGTACCATATGGCAGCCTGTGCCCTGCATCTTGCCTGCTTCTCCTGATTATCGAAATTTACCGTTTCCGATCCCTTCTCATGATTTTTCGGTAAATCCTCGGTCTTTTCAGCATCTGCATGTACTTTACGGGCATCTGCATGTTTTTTTTGCTGCTTATTGTCATCATCATTCTCATTCGTTTCCTCCTTGTCCTTTTTCATAATAAATTTTTCATAGAAAAACAATCCTGCTGCAACCGGAATGACTAATGAAAGGGACTGTATGATCACTGCCAGAAATACCGGCCATAAAAATGGTGATACTAACAGACCAAAAATTCCAGTTATCACGCACAGCTGTTTATGTGCAGACAACCATTTGTTCATTTTCTCTATCATAAGCATTTCCTCCTATGATTTGCTCAGTCAAAATCCAGTTTTTCATCATCTGTTTCCATGTACCGGTCATCAATATCCTGACTACGCTCCCGGCTTCTTGCCGAAGTTCCTCTGGATCTTGTCCCGCCAGAATTTGATCTCCGTCTATCATCTGATGCATCTGTCCTGGTATTGTTTCTGTATCTTCCACTTTCACGTTCCCTGTCATAGTCACGGTCATCCATTTCTGCTGCTCTTTCACTTCTAGTGCTTCTGGAAGCTGAACGCTGGTTTTCTGCACGGTCAGAACGGTTTCGATTAGAAGATGCCCTTGTTTCTCTTTCCGGCTCTTCCCGCTCGTCATTTCCAGATTCTAAAGCTTTCTTACTTTCTGCAAAAGAAATCTCTTCTATCATAAGCCGCATGCCGTAGACATTTTCACCAGCCCGATTCTTGTAGTTGTCATTCTGCATACGACCTTCTACCAGAATCTTGATACCCTTAAACAAATATTTTTCCGCGAACTCTGCTTTTCTGCCAAAAGCCGTACAGCTGAAGAAATCTGCTTCCGGATCTCCTCTTCGTACAAATTTCCGGTTTACCGCCAAGCGAAAGTTTGCGATGGCAAGTTCTCCATTCTCTGTCTGTGTGTAGCGTAAATCAGGCTCATTTACTACTCGTCCCATCATGATTGATTTGTTCATAATTGTCCTCCCATAACCTTATAAAGTTTTCCAGTTTCATTCCAGATGTTCCCGCATACATTTGACTAATGCTCCCATACCATTTTTTCGGATCTCGCGGGCAGCAGAGTCAGCCGTACATAAATTTTTTGCCATCTCCAGTGATTCTTCTCCCGGATGTGTTGCAAACAATACCGGTATCAGATAAAACAGAGATTTTTTGACCAGCATATCATATGCCATCTTAAAAGATTCAGGCGAAGTTTCCTTTCCATCTGGATTACATACAATCTGCCATACTCCTGGATATTCGATAATCCATTCAAGAAGGTGCACGACCTCCTTTTCCATCTTTTTTCGTTTCATAACGCCCTCCTTGCATTCTGAGTTTCCTTGTGTTTTTTTGTGATCCTCCTTTCCTTATTTGCTGATCTGTACTTGTTGTCTGCCATATTTTTGCAACAAAAAAAGGCCATTTAGAAATTTTCATTCTAAATGACCTTATTTATTACAAAGGCAGGAGGCTTTTGGCTCCTTAATGTTTTACTTCCGGTCAGATCCGGAACCAGCGTTTCTTATCTGTGTTTACAGATACAAATACAAATCTCACAATCATATTAACACAAGATATTGTTGGCGTCAATCGCACTTTTTCTATATTTTGTATTTGGATCATTCAAAGATTTACGATATCTATTCATCAAAAACACCTTTCGTATTCTATAAGATGAGTCAACGTTTCTTCTTATATAGAACCACTATCACAAAACAAATAAATACCGCTAAATTTCCAAATATAGAAAATATAAGCTCCCATAATGGATGATTAAAATACCCCATTATTATTCCAATGAATACCAACACTTCTGCATAACACTTCCGCTTTCAATAATTCAAAACTGTTTCTGCCATACATTATTCGTTTTATAACTTTGATTTTATTTACACTACCTTCTGCAAGCCGTTATTATACGAATATATGATTCCGTTTTTTACAGCAGTTAAGTCCTTTTTTACACCGTTTATAAATGTTTGAAATTCAGGAATATCATATTTTTGTGCTGTATTGATCCATTCGTCTAATTTTGCAGCATTTTTTGAGAATATAACGTTACAAAAATCTTTGGTTAATGTATACAGCTCACTTAATAAAGGATATTTTTTAATACTTCCTGATACTATTTTACAGTGATTGTTCCTATATCCTCAAGTTTTTTACAAATCAGCTGGCACAAAGCTTTCCTTTGCACATATTCAGAATGCGGCTTCTCCGTTTCCTTCTGTTCATGCATTCATGTTCTTTCTTTTTGTATAAACATTCGTAACGATAATAAGAACCGTCTTGCCTTTTACCAGTCTGGATATTGCGTTTTGAATTTCAGTCGTCCTTTTCCCTTCTACGGACTTTACGACATAGGCCGTAAACAAATTCAGTAATAATCTATTTTTTTCTTTCTGTTCTTTCAATTTTGGGAAACTCTGATCGCTAATTACGTGTTCCATTTTACAGGCATCTGTTTCTGCCTGTCGTGGATCCACGCCAGCTTCTATTAGTTCTTCCGTAAAAAAGCGGTGTCGCTCATAAATTTTTTCAGCTACCACTTTCCCTTGACTCGTCAAGTACAAAAAGTGATTCTCATCTATAGTTAAAAACCCTTCTTTTAAAATATTAACCGCATGGCATACGCTGGGCTTTGATACTTCCATATGTCGAGCGATGTCTACCGAGCGGACGCTTCCAAATTTTTTATAGAGAACCAAAATTGCTTCTAAAAAATCTTCTCCAGATGCATAAAGGTTCATAAGTCCTCCTTTACTGAGCCAGCTTCCAGCCGATGGCCTCCTGTCTGGCCGATACAAAATCGGCATACAGGCCCTTTTGCTGGATCAGCTCCGCATGAGTGCCGCGCTGGACGATATGAGCGTTGTCCAGTACAAGGATCTGATCGGCGTTGCGGACGGTTTTCAGACGGTGGGCAATCATGATGATGGTCTTGTCATGGGTCAATGCCTCGATAGCCCGCTGCAATTCATCCTCATTCTCCGGGTCAACGCTGCTTGTTGCCTCGTCCAAAATGATGATAGGTGCGTCCTTCAGCATGGCGCGGGCGATGGAAATCCGCTGTTTCTCGCCGCCGGACAAAGTACCGCCTCCCTCGCCAATCACGGTGTCATAGCCATCCGGCAGGGCAGAAATAAAGTTATGGCAGCAAGCCTTTTTCGCCGCTTCAACCACTTGTTCATGGGTAGCATCCGGGCAGCCAAACTTGATATTGTTCTCAATCGTATCTGCAAAGAGGTATACGCTCTGGAACACCATCGAGATATTCTTCATCAGGCTGTCCAGCTTGAAATCTCGTACATCCGTACCGCCTATGGTAATCTTCCCGGCATTCACATCCCAAAAACGGGCAATCAGGTTGCACATCGTTGTCTTTCCTGCCCCGGAAGGGCCGACAATGGCCGTAGTCGTTTTTTCGGTAATGGTAAAGCTGACCTGATCTAATATCTTACGGTCTGCGTAGGAAAAATCCACCTTGTTAAACACAATCTCGCTGGACTTCGGCGTAATATCAGCGCCTTTCTCGTCCATTACCGGCGTGTCATCAATGGAGTTTGCCGTATCCATCGAGGCCGCCAGCATTTGCAGCAAAGAGGCCATATTCCCGGCGTTCTCCAAATCGTTGAACACCATGAAAGAAGCAATCACCAAAATCAGACCGTAGACCAGCGGCAGGGAGCCGTCCAGCCAGAACCAGACCGAGGCCAAAAGCAACAGGACGCTGAACACTCGGACAACAGCCTGTTTGATAGCGTCATAGGGAACGCTGGCCTTTGTCAATTTCAGGTTATCCCGGCAGCTCGCCTTAATTGCACTGCCGATAGACTGCGTGCTGTCCTGTTCCAGTCCAAATGCTTTGACAATCCCCATCCCCTGAATGTACTCCAACACAGACTCCACAAGGGACTCCTGTGTGTGCTGGCGTACCCCGCTGAGCGCGGCAGATTTGCGAAGCGCCAGTTCCGCCGCCGCAAGGTAAATCAGGACACCGGCAGCGGCCACAAGACCGATCCGCCAGTCAAATACCAACAGGACGATGACGAGGGCAACCGAGTTGAAAAAACCGCCCAGCACTGACACCAGGACACGGGCTGCTGAGTTCTCTACATCACCCAAAGTTGTTGTGACAATGGCGGTAATATTCCCGATACTATTCTTGTTGAAGTAGCCCATCGGGATGTAGCGCAGCCGATCTCCGATGTGGATACGCTTTTCCGCCACCATGCAATAGCCGGTTTCCGTCTGCTCCATCGTGGAAAAATAGGTCGTGATGATACGCCCAATGAGGGAAACGGCCATAATTCCCAGCGAAATGCAGATAAACTTTCCGTCCCGGTTGTCAGATACTAACGCGCCGATCACTACAAAGAGGGCGGCAAACTGCATGGCTGAAAACAGCCCGGACAGGAATGAAAATAACAGGGATTTTTTTAGAAGCCCCTTTTTGCTGCCTGCAAAAGCAAAGATTTTTTTCAATGTTCCATACATCTGACAACACCCCCTTACATCTGGTCTTTCGCGCCGATGTGCGCCTGCCACATATCCCGGTAGAGGGGGCAGGTTTCCAGCAGCTTCTCATGCGTACCCTGTGCGTGGATGGTTCCATCCTTCACCACAACGATGTTATCTGCGCCAACAATGGTAGACAGCCGGTGTGCGATCACAATCAGGGTCTTGCCGACAGTTAAAGTGGAAATGGCTTTCTGCACCAGCGCCTCATTCTCTGGGTCGATATAGGCAGTTGCCTCGTCCAAAATGACAACCGGCGCATTTTTCAGCATGGCGCGGGCGATGGCAATCCGCTGGCGTTCACCGCCGGAAAGATGGGAACCGGCGCTGCCGACAACCGTATCATAGCCGTTGTCCAGCTTGCGGATAAAGGCGTCGCAGCCGCTTTGTTTGGCTGCCTGCTCCACCTCTGCGTCCGTGGCACTGGGTCTTCCCATGCGGATATTCTCCCGGATACTGCGGTTAAACAGGTAGTTGTCCTGAGATACATAGGAAATCTGGTCTGCAATTTCAGACAGCGGCATATCCTTCAGCTCATGGCCGCCGAGGGTAATGCTGCCGGATGTAACATCCCAATACCCGGCAATCAGCTTCGCCACCGTAGACTTGCCGGAGCCGGACGGCCCTACAAGGGCGGTCATGGTTCCGGGGTGGATGGCGAGATTCACATCATGCAAAACCTCTGTTGTCCCGTCATAGGAAAACGACACAGACCTAAGAGAAATTCCGGTATTTTCCAGCTTGATTGGCGTTTCTTTATGGTTCAGTTCTTCGGCGTTCAGAAGCTGGCTGATTTCTTCCACATTTGTCCCCAGTACAGCCAAATCGTCCGTAAAGGTAAAGGCCGCAATAATCGGCCCAACAAGGCCCAGAGAGAAAATCACAATGGACAGGAAGGTGGAAAGTTCCAGGCTTCCGGAGAGCCAGAACGAAAAGCCGCAGGGCAGTACGCAGATCAGCACCGAGGGCAGGATGGCGTTATAGGCGCTCATGGTTTTCTGATTTTCCCGCATCCAGTCCACATAGTAGTTGGCGTTGTAATTCACCGCGTCAGAATATTTTTTGTAGGAACCGGCGGATTGGCTGAACGCTTTCACCACCTCAATGCCTCCGATATATTCCACGATGGCGTCTGTCATCTGCTTGCCTGCCTTGACAGCACCCTCCCACTTGACGGGATAGTTTTTCATACCGGCGGACATAACCACAAGGCCCACCACGAGAGTGACAAGGGACAAAAGCGCCATACGCCAGTCCAGAATAAGCAGGTACACGACAATCACAATAGGAACCAGCACATTTGCGGTCATTTCCGGGATCAGGTGTGCAAAGGTCGGCTCCATTCCCTCCACCCGGTCAACAATCGTCGTTTTGTACTGGCCGGACGGAGTATCTAAAATCGTCCCCATCGGGACGCGAGCCAACTTTGCGGTGATATTCTCCCGCAGATCACGCAGCGTGTAATAGGTCGCTGTGTGGGAAATGACTGTTGAAAGATTGGCGAAAACAACCTTTCCCAAATAACCGCACAATGCAACGATACAGGCCGTCATATAACTGGAAAAATCCTGCTCTCCCGACAGCATCAGTGTGACAATATGCGCCACGCAGAAATAGGGCACCATCTGGCAGGCCACGCCTAATACCGCAAGGATAATACTGCCGATGAATTTCCCGTGATAGGGCTTGCCCCATCCCCATAAGACGCCTATGGGCGACTCTTTCTTTTCTTCCTTCATTTTGTAGGCACCCCCTTTATAAAATAGTTTCGGATTTTTTCAAGACCGGCCTCATCCATTTGAAATTTGTCGATGATGGAACCGTCCTCAAAATGGACAATATCCGTACAACAATCTAAAAGCAGCTCAAGATCATGGGTAATGACATACAAGGTAATGCCTGCATCCCTGACTTGTTTCAAGACATTGGCAACCTCTTTCATGTGTTTGTAATCAAGACCGCTGGTCGGTTCGTCAAAAAATAAGATAGAACGCTTGGAGGCGATTGCCGAGGCAATTGCTACCCGCTGCTTTTGGCCGCCGGAAAGGGACATAGGGTGTCTGTCTTTGAAGCCGATTAAATCTAACTCGGCAAGAATTTCCTCAGCCCACTCCTGATTTTCCTCCTCCATACTGATCAGGACTTCATCCAGCACAGTTTCCGTGAAAAGCTGGTGATTGACTTCCTGCATCACCATGTAGCAGGTATTTAGTCTGTCTTTAGGCCGATAAGTTCTGCCGTTCCAGATCACCTCACCGCAGCGCTTTTCAAGGCCGCAGAAACACCGGGAGAAGGTGGACTTTCCAGCTCCATTATTCCCGATGATCCCGACAATACGATTTGCGGGGATTTTACTTTCCCGGATGTGCAGCGTTTCCGGTTCGTTTTTGTAGGCAAAGCAGAAATTGTGAAGTTCCATTTGCTGACCGGCCTGGGGCAATGCTTTCGGCGGCAACAAATCTTCAAGAATAAAGGTACGCAGCCCCAACTTGGCTCTCTGTTGCTCCGTCAGGCTCTCAAACTCCGCTGCGGAGTAATCTTTTTCCACCTTTCCGCCGGTAATATAGATAAAACGATCCGCAAGACCGCGCAGATAGTAGAGCCGATGCTCTGACACTATAATTGTTTTCCCCTGCGACTTCCAAAACGCAAGTATTGCTCTCAGATCCAGGATAGAGGAAGCATCCAGGTTGGATGACGGCTCATCCATAACCAGCACATCCGGCTCCATGATGGATACCCCGGCACAGGCAATTTTTTGCTTTTCCCCGCCGGAGAGATGAAAGATATTGCGTCCCATCAATTTCTCCAGGCGGAAATCCCGGATGGTCTTATCTAATCGTTCCCGAATACTTTGCTCCGGCTGGCCGAGATTTTCACATCCGAATGTGATTTCGCTGGTTGTGTCCACATTGAAAAATTGTGAGCGGGGGTTTTGAAACACGCTACCAACCGTTTTCGCGGTATCATAAAGGGGCTGTTCCGAAACCTTTGCCCCATTTACCCACACTTCTCCATTCATTTTTCCTTCATAGTAATGGGGAATCAGACCGTTGATCAGCCTGGTAATTGTCGTTTTTCCACAGCCGCTTTCGCCGCAAAGTACGACGCATTGACCGTCCTCTACGGTCAGATTTATATCATGGACTCCACCAGCGTTCTCGTTTTCTTCTCCATAAGAGAAAGTCACATGGTCAATCCGTATCATAGGTTCACCCCCTCCCGTCAAAAAGAAATCTGCTGCTGAAACAAAAACAAGGCAAAACAGATAACGCAAAACAGAATCGCAATCAAATCTTGAACATGGAAACCGATCTGGCACACGTTTGTACGTTTAACGGTGGCTCCAAGCCCCCGTGTCAACGCAGCAGCAGAAAGTTCATCACCAATCTTCACAACGGACACCATCAAAGGAACAAGGCGATATTCCAACATCAGGAAAGGATTTTTCCCGCCGAATCGTATGCCCCGCATTTTCATTGCATCCCGGATGGCCTGATATTCTTCGCTGATGGTTGGGAAAAAGCGAAAAATGACAGACATTGGAATCACGATTTTTTCCGTGATGTGCATACGCTCCATTGCGCCGATAAACTCACTGATCGAAGTAGATGAGATCAGATAGGCACCTGTCATAATGCCGGGCGCAAACCGCGTCATGATAGATGTCACTGCCAGCACGATGAACGAGAGTAATCCGCTCAAACTCGTAAGGGCAATCCGTTCCAGCATAAAGCAAACCGCATATAGCACCAGATATTTTCCTGCTGTTTTGAAACGGCGTTCCGACAAAATCAGAGCAAAGGGGACAAGGCTTAGACACGGCTTAACGATGTTCATAATTCCTTCGTTACTGGTACTGAACATCAGTGTTGTAATCGTCAGCAGCAGAATGAGCTTTGTCCGGGGATCAAGCAGGATTCCTTTTCTTTTTTCGGTTGTTGCTGAAAATGATAGCCCGTTCATCACGCAATGCCCGCTTTAGCAAAATGCTTTTTCAGAAGCGCCTTACCTAAAAGTCCGCCCAGGATCGCAAAAATGAAGATTCCGGCGATTACCAGAATAATGCTCCACATAGGCATAACAGCCATTACCCTGTCAGCGTATTCCTCACCAAAGCTGGCCGCAAAACTGGCCCAGGAATCCTCAACCATGAAATACATGGGGATATATGTACCAACCATCCAAAGGCTGAACACCGCATACCCGATCAGGCTCTTCTTGGCGCTTTTATAACCGCCGGATTTCAAGATCAGATCTCCCAGCAGCCCAAAAATCACGCCCATCGGTACACCCCAAAATCCCATACCAGTCAGCCCCATCAGCAGGCCGCTTAAAATTCCCATAATTGTAACCATGCCGAATTTTTTAACTCTGGTCAAGAACAGCATGAACGGGATGCCGGTAATCAAAGACCACAATGCTCCGAGGATCGGCAAAAAGATAGGTACAAAGCCGACGGGAATGGCGACACAGCAGCCAATCACAAAGTAGAGAACGGTGAAAAGGCCGAGGTTAATCAGGTCTTTTGCTTGTAACTTGTTACTCATAACGAATACCTCCATTCATTTGCTGGTTAGCGTTTTCTAACCTCTCTATAAGATACCATAGTTAGCAGTAGCTCTCTACAACCAATCATCTTTTTGGCTCCAAACAGCAACGAGTTTTTTTATTGACTGACTTCGCTTACAATTCTATAATATGATTAAAATCAAGGGCAATGAGCCAGACAAATCGACAGGAGTTAAAAATGAAGATTGATGATATTATTAGAAAATGTATTGAAATTCCCGGCGTTTCAATAAAACGTAGCGAGTTCAACGCAGAACTACTTATGAAAACTAAGGAAGGAAAAGGGTCTATGACGTTTTTTCAACTTTTCCCCGGACTTACTATTGCGTATATTTTTATAAATTCTCCGACGTGGGCAGCTCCAAATTTGGGTGAAGATAGTTTCATTAAAAAAGGGCCTTTGCTCCTAAACTATTGCGTGACTGGCCGTTGCGAGATTATCTTGAATAACGGAAACTTTGTATATGTGAAAGATGGAGATATTTCTCTCACGGAGTGTTTTGCCCAAAAGCAATATGTCTATCCTCGCCGTATCTATGAGGGAATGGAGCTTTTTGTTGATACTAATACACTGGCAACAGAGAGTACATGGATACAAAAAGAGTTTGGCATAGACATTCCTAAAATCATTGAACTTTTTTGCCCAAACGATAACACTTATATCTCAGCAGTTACTCCTGAAGTTGAAGAAATATTGATTAAGCTCTGGGAACTTTTTGATATTGTGCCTCCGTTTTCGATTTCTCAAATGAAGATCTATGTTCTGGCTCTATTTTCATTACTACAAAATCTTAACAATATCCCCCCATCGCAAGCCTGCACATTTTTTACTGAAACACAGGTAGATATAGCAAAACGTGTTGAAAAAATTATCACTTCCGATTTGCGGCAACATCATCCTGCATGGGAATTGGCAGCTCAGTTTTCTGTCAGCGAAACCAGCTTAAAAAACTATTTTCGTGGCGTTTTTGGTCAAAATATTTCCATCTATCTACGGGAAGTCCGAATGAAAAAAGCTGCAGAGTTACTGACTTCTACAAGATTGTCCGTTGCAGAAATAGCAGAGTTGGTCGGCTATATGAATCAAAGCAAATTTGCATCAGTTTTCAAAAAACAATTCGGCCTATCGCCATTGGAATACCGGCGGTCAAAGAATTTGGAAAACCGATAAGAACAAAGCCGGGATTTGCCACTTGTCAGCAAAATCCCGGCCTTTCTTATGCCTAAAATCTCATGCAGAAATCAACTCTTGAAAAATTATTTCCTCCGCCTGCGCCTTCAGCGTGTTCATCAACCCCACCCAGCGCATGGGGTCGCGGGCTTTCAGTTCTTCCGTGACACCCGCAGTCTCCATCATGTGAGGCAACATGGTGTCCACGCGCTCCTGCGCTGGCTGCTATGCTGCCTTTGCGCGGTTCTTCTTTTGGTAGCTGACCGATAGTAGAAAAAACACCTTTTTTCATATCCTCAGCCCGGATCAGGGCTTTCTTATCGTCCATTTCCGCTTTTTTCTTCGCCTTGATTTTGTCCTCATACTGTTTCTGTGCGCCGCTGGCTTTCCGCTTCAAATAATTCTGATGAAGCCTGTCCTTGCGTTCTTCTTTTTTCTGCAGTTCTTCCTGTTTCTCCGGGGTTAAAGGAACCGGCTGTAAGGATGGTGGGTTATAGCGCCCTAAAAAATTGAAGTAGATTTCAATTTCCTGCGTGGTGTCCTGGCTGCCTTTTCGGGCGCGTTCGTGGACAAGGATTTTCTCTACAAACTCGTTGAGCATGGTGTTTGTCAGAGTGTCAAAATTCTCATACTTATCAATTAGGGCTATAAATTTCTCTGCGGATTTCTGGCTCTGCTCATAGCCGATAACAGCCTTTTCCAGCTCTGCAATTTCAATCTCAAATGCATCCTGCTCTTTGGCATACTGTGCATCAAGCGCCTTATATCGTGCATCCGGCAGCTTGCCGAGGGCGTTGTCCTCATAGATTTTGCAAATCAGTTTTTCCAGTTCTCCGGCTCTCTTTTGGGCAGCAGCCAGACGCCTGCGCTTTTTCGATATATCGGCACTCTGTTGAGCAACCTGCGTCTCCTGAACAGTGTGAATAAATTCCGTCCGGTCATTTTGGGAATATTCAGCGATAGCCCGGAGCGTGTCGGAAACCAATGTCAGGACAGCACTCTCATTGACACGGTGTTGTGTAGGGCATAGTGTCCCACACGGAACTTTGGTATAATTGGAACAGGTATATTGAGAAACCTGCTTTCCATTGTTGGTGCGGTGGACATACATCTTGCCGCCGCAATCGGCACAATAGAACAATCATATTAGTACAAGATATTGTTGGCGTCAATCGCACTTTTGCTATATTTTGTATTTTCGATTTTCAAAGATTTAATCAACTTCTCTTATTACTTATGGAAATGTAATTTTACCATTTTTATTTATACGAATCTTAAATGTACCACCAAACATTTTATTGTTTTTTTTATCTCTACAGTAAAAATATCCAATTGCGGTATCTCATCCCTCTCTTCGATAAAATTATTCTTTTGTCATCTGATTTTAATTTCTATTTTTCCTTCCACTTGGCTATATAAATCCAGAGGATCTTCATCACTTTCATAAACACGTCCTTCGCCTTCTCCGTAAGTATCTTCTATTCCAGTTTCATATTTTTTATATGTTGTGCTGTTTTTTTCTTCTTTATTTACATATAATTCTAATGTCACCGTTTTAGCATCTGGAGAAATTCCTTTATATTTTGTATTATTTCTGCTTTCTTCAAACACAGTCTCTGTGCCTCCATAATTTGTCATTCTATAAAGCCCCTGATTTCCTTTATCGTCGGTTCCTAGTAAATAATAATCTTCATATTCTTTATTATCCAAATTTCCATAAATTGTACTTGCCAAATCGTTTAAGCTCATTTTTGAAATCGTCAGATTTTGATTTGGAGATATCTTTATTTTTTTATTCACATTTACATTTATGGTATTCTTCTCTAGTTCTTCCCAATTTGATGAAAATTCAAAAATATAGTCATCCGTATCTTCTGTATCTGCAGTATCCATTTCTGTTGGATCAAATAACCATACTTTCATTTTTATATCTGCTGTATTATCTTTAAAAGTTGTATCTTCCAACCTATAATGACAAACCTGACCATCTGTTCCGTTCTCCTTTTTCTCCAGAGCATATGTTCCATCTAACTGTGCTGCTTTTCCATTTATCTCCACTTCTGTTAGTAGAATAGTCTCCTTTTCTTTTGAATCATTTATATTATCAGATATTGCCACCCATAAATTCTCCTTATCAGCAGCAATTTCATCTAACGTAATAGAAATTCCATTTTTAGTAATCGTTTTTCCAACACTATCTATATATGATTCTACATTTTCATTAATCCCCAATGCAGTTTGAATCCACGAAGTAATCTGTTCCCAGGCCGCCTTTATCTCATGCGGATGTCCCAAGCCTCCTATCAATAATGCTATTACAACTCCTGCTGCTGCAATCTTTGCTAATTTTAATTTCAAATTAACATTTCGCTTTTCCCATGGCAAGGAAGCTTCATAAACAAATTTTTCATCTATTTCTCCCATCAGATCCAAAAAATTGTTTTCTTTTTTCATATGATTTCTTTCACCTCTTCCCATAATTTGTTTCTGCTTCGAAAAAGACTAGCTTTAATTTTAGTCTCAGAGCATCCATGTCTTTTTGCAATGTCTTTAATATTATCCATATACCAATATCGCCTGACAAAAATATCCCTGTCCCCTGCTTTTAAATCACTTAAAAATTTTTCTAAAATATTCAAAATTTCCTTTTTCTTTATATCCTCTTCCACATAATCCTTTATTGTATTTTCCAGTTTTTCCACTTCACCACAAATATCCATCATATGTGTATCTGCTCTTTTTGAAGCATTTTTCTTTCTGAAATTGTCCAATGCCAAATTTCTGGTTATTTTTCCAAGAAATGCAGATAATTTTGTTGGCGTTTTGGGCGGAATCTTATTCCACGTTATCAGCCACGTATCATTTACGCATTCTTCTGAATCTTCTGTGTTATATAAAATATTCCATGCAATCTTAAAGCAAAATTTTTCGTACTTTACTTCTACCTGGCGAATTGCATCTTCTGATCTTTCTAAAAATAAATTTATAATATGTGTATCTTCCATATCACATTTCTCCCCTGTATATTAGTGTTTTTATGCGGATAGGTTATTTGCAGTGTGCCATATTAATGTTGTCTATTATATATAACGTGTTTTTTTCTGTTTGGTTGCACTTTTTTTATAAATTTTTTTGTTACCATAATTCCATTATCACTATAACATATTATCTAATCATTCTTCTCTCCCTGGTCAACTATTAATATCGTAATCTACTTCTGCAAATAAAGCTACATGCAAAAAATGAAAAAAGGAGCTGCCATTCAATGTGCATTCATGAACGGCAGCTCCTGTTTAAATCATTTTTATTTAACAACTACTTTTACTTTTTTGCAACTATTTCCAGATTTCACTGTGATATAGGCTGTTCCCTTTTTCTTTCCAGTGATCACACCACTGGAACTTACCGTTGCGATCTTCTTATTTGAAGAACTGTAGGTAACTTTCTCCTGGGAAGTGATCGGGCTGATGACCGGTTTCAGCGTAAGTTTTTTATTTCTTGCAACGGTCACGCTTGATTTCATTCCGGTGATCTTTGTTGTTCTTACCGTTGTTTTTTGCACAGTAACGGAAATGACCTGTTTCTTGCCACTGGCCAGTGTAATGATCACTTTGATTATTATTTGAATTCCAGCCCTCAGCCTTTTCATTGACAGAGAGCTAATTTTGGCTTAACAATTATTGAGCATCCCTTAACTGATCTACAATACTGCATTTCGCTGCGTTATCATACATCATACAGGGAATCAGCCACCCAAGCAGAAGAAATACCGGAATTGTCAGCAGGACAGGCAGAACGGTGAACCGATACTCAAAGAACCAGAACATACTGCCCAGCATTTTCCCCGCAAGAGGTCCCACCGCCAGTGAAAGCACAAAGGCCGCCGCTACGGAAGACATTGCGTAAAACAACCCCTCGTAGATCAGCATGGTTTTGAGCTGTCGGGGCGTCATTCCTACAGCCTGAAGCACAGCAAATTCCCGGCGGCGGGAAAGAATACCGGTCATCATGGCGTTGAAGAAATTTAAAAGTCCCACCAGTCCGATGATAGCACAGAGGATACCACCTACCAGAAGGAACATCTGCCGGAACTGAGTGAACTCAGAGCGAGCCGTGGCTTTGCTTTCATACATCAAGGGCGAAAACTCACCGGCAGTGAGCTTTGACAGATATTGCTCTGCTTCGGCCTCGTCAGCTTCGTCCGCTGTGTCGAACAGGTAGAGCATCGGAACGACTGCACCACCGCTGTCCCTCTGTGCGGTGTCCACAGGCAAAACTGCGTTATATCCAATACCACCATAACGATAACCCATAGAATACGGAAGATTTACCAAGGCGCAGACTGTGTACTCTACATCTCTGGCCCCATACAATTTTGCCTGAAGGTATTCCTCCGGTGTGTCTTCGTTGCACAGTTCCCCTGTGCGGCTGTCGATATATTTCACATCATCCGCATAGGTAGCCGTGATCGTGTCTCCCACCTTGGGGTAGTATTCAGGATTGGGCAGATTGCCGTAATCATCCAAAGAAACCGCAATGGCAATGGCGTTATTGTCCGGCTCCAGCATAGGAGAAATATCTCCGTCGAACACTTGCAGCTTGTCAAACAGGCTGTTATCCAGAGCCTCGATCCTGGTATCTCCCATCACCATATTGCCCCGGTGCTCCATGCGGCTCATATGGCTGTCCAACTGCTCGGCGCTTTCGTACCTTGCATAGTCCTGCCGTAGAGCATCCTCCGTCATCCACAGGTATGCCGTTTTTCGCACAGCATATCCCGTGCCAGAAAGACTGGCCTTTGTGTTTGATTCGATCTCCTCGATCTGTTCCGGCGTGATGAATTCATCTGCTGGGTTGTAACGGAAATAGTCGGAAGTGCTGACGATAAAATCGGCGCAGGTCATGGAGGATACATACTTCTCCATGCTGAAGCCGCCCACAAAGGCACACAGCGCATTGAACAATGTCACCGACAGTGCCAGAGACACCACCACCAGCACCGTCTTTTTCTTATTTCGTCCCAGATTGGCAAAGGCCATCTGATGGAGCTTGGCTCCCCGGGTGCTGCGCTGTTTTTTCTTAGTCTGCATCACATCCGTATATTTGGTAGCCTCCACCGGAGAGACCTTGGCTGCCATTTTTCCAGGCTTGGAACAGGACAGGAGCACCGTCAACAGGGCAAACAGCATGGAACCAAGGAAGATCACAGGCGAAGTGCTGATGGTGGTGATGCCTGCATCCAACTGGGTGGAGCACAAGACAACAGGTACCAGAACAGTGCCGATGCCGTAGCCCAGCAGCAGCCCCGTTGGAATGCCGATCAGACAAAGCAGAAGTGCCTGCTGGCGAATGATGCGTTTGAGCTGCCGGGGCGTTGTGCCAATGGTTTTCAGAAGTCCGTAAAACCGGATATCTCCTGCAACAGAGATCTGGAAAATGTTATAGATGATAAGATACCCGGTGAAAATCACCAGCAGCAAAAAAGCTGCTATGGCGACCATCAGCTCTGGATCGAGCTGCGACTCCAACTGGGATGAGGTATATCCCCAGTTAACACCGATTCGGACGCTGTTGGGATCAGTGTAGCTGTCCCAGGTGTAGCCAAGATCGGTATCCACCTGCTCCATCTGCCCTTGAATATTTGTGCCGGAAGCCAACATGACATTCAAATCGGTGCGGAAAGGCTGTAACCCTGTTTTCACTGCCTGCGCTTCGATGTCATCTGCGTAATCACGGCTGATGTTGATGTAGTGAACAGGCATTAGTTCATCATAGTCCCAATAGCCTACCAGCGTAAAGGTATCTGTTACAGTAAAGGCAGTTTGATCCTTGTCCGTGATGGAATAGGAAACCGTGACCTCTGTGCCCAGCTCCGGCGTCACGCCAAGCAGCTGCAATGCTGCCGTATCCATGGCTACTTCTTTGCCGCTTTCGGGCATCCGCCCGGTAGTAGGGGTGGCATAGCTCCATTTGGTGCAGTTGGCATCCATGTAGCTGATTTCTGCAGGCGTTTTGGAAAAGACACCATCTACCGTGATGCCGATCACCTTCCGTGCCCCCGCAGCCTTCACCTTTGGATGAGCAGCGATACGTTCCGCCTGCTCGGGGGAAACATCTTTAAAGGTGCCGTGTGCATAGCCGCCTACCTGCCGAAACTGGTAGGTTTCATAACTGGCGTTCAACGACAAGACAATGGTGAACATGGAAGTAAATAGCAGCGTTGTCAGCGCAATGGCAAAAATGGCGATCAGATTGCGGCGACGGTTCGCATAAAGGGATTTTAAGCTGAGCTTTCGAATACATTTTTGATTTCTTACCTTCATCACGGTCACCTCCTTATCGGCCCGTGACAATGCGGCCATCTTCTATGCGGATGATCCGGTCAGATAGTTGGGCAATCTCTTCGTTGTGGGTGATCATCACGATGGTCTGGGCAAATTTTTGACTGCTCACCTTCAGCAGACTCAAAACATCCTGACTGGTTTTGGAATCCAGATTGCCGGTCGGTTCATCTGCCAGAATGATAGCGGGTGCCGCTGCCAGCGCACGGGCAATGGCTACTCGCTGCTGTTGACCGCCTGAGAGCTGATTGGGCAGCGCATCCAGACGGTCGTTCAGTCCAAGCGTCTGCACGATCTGCTGCACAAAAGCCTTGTTTACCTTTCCGCCATCCAGTTCAGTGGGTAGAATGATATTTTCATATACATTCAGCACCGGAACAAGATTGTAGCTCTGAAATACAAAGCCGATTTTCCTGCGGCGGAAGATGGTCAGCGCTTCCTCCTTCAGGGAGAAAATATCCTGTCCGTCCACCATGACCGTGCCGCTTGTAGGACGATCCAGCCCGCCCAGCATATGCAACAGCGTGGATTTTCCGGATCCGGATGTGCCGACAATTGCAACAAACTCTCCCTTCTTCACACTTAAATCAACTCCATCCAACGCATGAACTGCGTTATTACCGGAGCCATAAATCTTTTTCAGGTCTTTTGCCTGTAAAACCTCCATAAACGAGTACCTCCATGAAAAAATCTGTATGTATGAAAGGAAATGATCCTTTGATACATACAGATTATCGCATAGGATTCTTTCCACATTCTTTCCGGCGGAAAATAAAATCTAACAATTTTGATAGAATTGTTATTATTTCGGCAGAAATATGGAAAACGTACTTCCTTTTCCCGGAACGGAAGCAACCTTGATATAACCGCTCTCACCGGATATAATCTGTCGGGCAAGGTATAAGCCGATGCCAACCCCTTCTTGTTCCTGAACAGCATTTGAACGATAAAAACGGGAAAATATCTTTGCCTGCTCGTTTTCCGAGATACCTGAACCGGTATCCGATATATCGATCCTTGTAAACATTTCGTAACTTACGGTAGAAATCGTGATTGTTCCATGCTCCGTATATTTGATGGCGTTGTCTACGATATTAGCCAGCGCTTCCGCTGTCCATTTGAAGTCAAATACAGCAAAAGCATTGGTATCCTGCATTTGCAAAGACAATCCTTTTTCAGAAGCCTTGGCGGTATATTGTTCTACTACGCTTTCAAGCAGCGGCTGAAGTGATGCTTGCTGAGGGGAAAGTGAAATGATCCCATTTTCCAGTCTGGAAAGTTTTACGAGAGAATCAATCAGAAATCGTAGCTTTTCCGATTGTTTGTACAGTGCCTCCACATTTTCCTTTGCCGATGCAGACAGAGTTTCCTCCATCAAAAGCTCGCTATATAACAGCAGGTTTGCAATCGGCGTTTTCGTCTGATGGGAAATGTCCGCAATCAAGGATTTGATTTTGTCTTTTTCCTGTGCCATATTTCGAGAAGATGCTTCTGCGGCAGAAAGATAGTGTGCAAACTTTGTTTCCAAAGCAGACAGCTGGCTTTCATCAAAAGTTGTTTCAGAAAAGGAGCCGGTCATGGCGGCGTCCAGCATCCTTTCGATTTCTTCCATCGCTTTTATGACCTTTCTCCGCTCCCATAATACAACAGCTGCTGCCGCCAGAAAACACAGCAGTATGATCGCGATGCCGCTTTTATTCATCTTTTGTCACCCAACTATAACCGATTCCATAGACGGTTTTAATGTATTTCTGTGCCCCAAGCTTATCCCTCAGACGCTTGATCGTAACAGACAAAGCATTTTCATCCACATATTCAGCACCATCTGTCCAGATCCTGTCTACAAGGTCTCCACGGGTCATGGTTCGACCACGATTTTCAACAAGCAGACGCAGTAATTTTTGCTCTGTTTTACTCAATTCCACTTTTGAATCTCCCACATAAAAGGTCATAGCCTCAAAGTCAAAGTGAAAAAGATCAATATGGGTCGGTGCATTTTTATGGCTTGACGCTTGCTTTCGCAGTTGGGTATTCACCCTTGCCCGCAAAACCGAAAGAGAAAAGGGCTTGGTAATGTAATCATCAGCGCCCCTCTCCAGTCCGTCCACGATGTCCAGATCGGTATCATTGGCAGTCAGCAGAATAACAGGAATCCCGGGTGTGTTTTCCTTGACCTCCCGGAGCAGCTCAAGCCCACTGCCATCCGGTAGATTGATATCCAACAGGATCAGGGATACACCGCCGCAAAGCAGCTGCTCCTTCGCCGTTTTCAGGTCTTGGCAGGAAATAATCTTCCGATCATCTACTTTCAGTGCTTTGCATAAACCTTGATTCAAACCAATATCATCTTCAACAATCAATAATTGCTCCATATATCTCACTCCCTCGTTACTCAAAGGTATTCGGCAAAGTTAATAACAAGACACAAAAATAACCGCCCCAGCAAAACTGAACGGTTATTTTCAATCAATTAAGTATGTGGACTAACCGTCTATCGGCAGCACACTTTTTCTATAATCATATTAGCACGCATATGTGACAATGTCAAAAAATTTCTTCATTCTCTTGGTTATTAATCTCCTTGATCAGCTGTACTGCCTTCTTTGCATCATCGGTTTTCACGAATATATCCACACCATATATTCCAAATCCAGGTGCTCCATGCATTGCAACATTCGCACCTGCTTCCTGGGAAAAAGCTTCTATTCCACTTTGCTTTAACATTTCTACGAGCTGTTCTGTCTCTACTATATTCTGTGCATTATAAATCTTTGTCCATTCTGTCTTAGATTGGGAAGTTTCTTTTCTCTCCTGAACATTTGGTGAATTCTGATTTCTTTTTCGATTAATAAATGCTAAGGTCCTAAGAATAATAAATGACACAATAGTAATACCTATCAGAAATCCCAATGCCAATCGTGTTATCTGTGTTTCTGTAGCTCCCATTCTAAATAAACATATACCATAGATGACTGTAAAAATTCCTGCACATATTACACTGGTGAGAAAATTTCGCCATATAGCAGCACTTTTTGGCAGGCATTTATCCCATATTCCATTATACACCATAATAGCTACATATAGGATTCCTCCTACTAAGACAGTTACTATCTCTCCCAAAACCAAACGAGTATCCACCATTAATAGCATCTGAATAATAATCGCTAACACACCAATCACAAACATTGATGCAAATGCAAGATTTCCAGCCTTTAATGCTTTTTGTTTCACCCATTCTTCATACACCGCAACTTTGTCCAGTGTTTCTTTCATCTCTTTATTCATAGTCTGGCTCCTTTCTCCATCCAGGAGCTCTCTTATCTCAACATCGTAATACTCAGCAAGTTGAACAAGTACACTGAGATCTGGCATATTTATTCCTGTTTCCCATCTGGAAACTGTTCTTGCAGATACCCCAAACTTCTCGGCAAGCTGTTCTTGCGTAAGATTCTTTTCTTTACGACATTGCTTTAAAAAAGCTCCAATCTTTTTTGTATCCATGTCTCTACCTCTCTTCCACTTACAGCTTACCAATATGCACCAAAATTACCACGACATAAAACGAGAATCCGTTAATTTTCAACCGGACATCTTATGTCTAGAATAAATAAACGGTATTTTCATCCCGAAAACAAATACCTATAATCATTCCAACATTCAAACAAGAAGTATCTCTCGCCCAATGCGCTCGGTCATATGTGAGAATGTCACAATTTTTCTAAACTCAATATTGCAAGACTGCTGGCATTGCTATTTCTTTTCATTCAATAATTCTTTTACTCTTTTAACCGGAAATCTATCTTCAATATCAACTACTTCAAACAGATTTAATGGCAATTTCTTTTCACCAATCAGGGAAAGGTATTCATTAACAGCTCTACGATCAACCATAATCTTTCCATGTCCTGCCCAATGACGATTGCTCTCTTCCTTTTTCAGTCCGGAAATCCAATATTTATCACCATTCTCAATATCTATATAATTTGCATAGTTACCGATATTTTTCTGAAAGGCATGGTCATTAAAATAGATTGTTTTCTTACTTTTTGAAGTTTTGACATATCCAATCCATGCCGGACCATCATCAGAATATCCCGTTTTTAATTCAATGTACATCAAATTGTTAATCATTCTTATTCTCTCCTGATTCCAAATTTTGCAACATCTCAACTAACTGGAAGTTATTACTTTCTGCATAGCGTGTTTCCCAAAATGATAATTACCGCGACATCAATCAAAATAATTCCCAATGCAATATATACAAAAAATGCAGGCAAAATATTTTCAAGCACGCCCATAATTAATGCAAGAATTGCTATAATAGACATTCCAATTCCCATTGTTCTGCATAACTTCTTTTCATCATATTTTTCCTTTTCTTCTTTTGTAGCTGTATTATATCCAGAAATAAACCAGCTTCCGTGTCCAGAAAGTAAAGTTATAGAAAGTGCAGCAAATATTACAAAGACAATCCACACTATCCAATCAGAACCTGTTGCTAAATCTGCTAATTTCATCTATATGCTCCTTGAATTCCAATTTTCTAAACTCTCAATTCCATCTTCTTGCCATTCAAACAAGAAGTATCTCTCGCCCAATGCGCTCGGTCAATCCCGATTTGAGTTAAAGCCCAAGAGGCTTTTAATGCCCCTTATGCTTTTCTCTTTTCTTTTGCTGTTTCAACTCAAACATTCGCTGTTCTTTTGCCTCTTTTTTCTTGCGATTTCTCTCTTTACGCTCCTGTTTGTTATGTTCCTGCTGTAATTTCAATGCTTGCTGCGATTTTGTGCCAATACCTGTTCCTATTGTCTGCTTTTTTACTTCTCGATGCATCCGTTTCGGATTTCTTTTTATATCCTTTACAACAGTTTCAACAGCCGGACTGAATTTCAAACTGAAATAGTATTGTTGAATATATTCCTGCACTTCGTAATCTTTTGGTTCTGCACCAAATATTACCTTCGCTACAGATAATTTACCATCCTCAATACGCTCGAATACGCCTACCCAAAATGGTTCTTCAAAATATACCGTCAGTTTTCCATTTGTTTTGTCCATAAAAATCCCTCCTAAAATGAATTGAACAAAGAATGGACAACCCGGAGGGGCAGGTTACTTACCCTATTTACATAGGACGGCTGGGCTACCTACCAGCTCTAGCATATCTTAAAAATATGCATTGCGTTTTTATCTTGTTTTTATCATATAAAGTGCAATATCACACAATATATCCTTACAATTTATATATTCTAATTCCTATAGTAAATCTATACAATCATCTTTTCCATTGATAGTACGAGACGATTTTAACATAATACTTTATCTGTTTTCAACACATAATCATGGGAACATATAATTCTGCTTCTCTGAATGATATCACCTCTAACAGAACAGTTTCCTTTTGCACAGCCTTCTATCGGTGTAAAATTTTTGCAGGAACCACATTTTCTGCGTTCCTTTTTCATTCCACGTCCATCGCACCGGATCATTTCATAACCAACAATGTATTTTTGCAATTCATCTTCCGGGATTGTCTTTTCCAGCTTTTCCCCTGCATCATTTCTCAGTTCAAAATGAATATCTTTGCCATTTATGTCTGCTTGCAAGGCTATATTATTATTTAAGAGACCTTCCTCGTTTAACTCATTGATTTCTTCACAATCCAGATTTTCAATAAATTGCAAAATATCTTCCATTATGTCCACAGACAAGCCATATCCTCCAGAGCTGTATTCATAGAATATATTTCCATAATAATCGCCTTCTTTTAAGGTTATCGCAATCACATAGTCCCTGGATTTGTAATCATCAGATAGATCATGGTACATTTTTGTCTTCTCCTTATACTGATATCTGTTCTGGTTTTCTTCCCTGTACTTTTCATTTCTTATTTTATCGGCTGCATTTTGTTTTTCTATCTTTGCTTCCATTGCAGCATAACCATTTTGCTTAAATTTTTCTATCAGCTCGTCCCCATAACAATCACGAAATTCTTCTCTACATTTCTTTAATGCATCCAGTTGTGTAGATAAAAACTCATCAAAGAAGCTTTCCGGAATATGCAGCCTGCTTGAAAATTGTCTTTTTCTCTTTGGTATCGTTTTTTGTGTGCTGGCATATCCCAGCACTCCCATAGACACATCTAATACCCCTGCTAATTCTACTGAATTTAATTCATAGACCTTTTCAATCGCATCATAAATATTTATTTCTACATCGACTCCCTGTTCATCCTGTTGTAAAAGATCCAGAAATTTTTCATAACTTATTTTACATCTATCATAAGGTCCCTTAATATACCAAGGTGCTTTTTTCGTAATCTCCGTATAATACTCCAAAGAAGCTTCCCAGTCATCGCACTCTTCGTCTTCCTTACATGTGCTATACATACCACACACACCATTAGAGTCAAATCCACAAGTTTTGCAAGTTTTGTCAACCCTCATACTGATCCCCTCTCAATCCATCAATACTTTTTTGCATAGATAAATTTTTTCATCGAATTCTTTCCTTGTAATTATACACTTTTTCTGATGATATTACTATCTGCATGGATATTTGAACTTACTATTGAACTCTTCTTACTGAAAACTATAGATACTCAATTTGAACATACGTTTTTGACAATTACATTGTATTTCAACCCGAAGATTCTTATTGTCATTCAGTGTGTTTATAAATGAATTTTATTATATATTCATAAAATTTTATACTAAAAACTTCAAAATAGTGATACTATATTTATATTTAGATTAAAAAACCAACAACATATACAACGTCACCTTTTTTCTTTCCAAATACACTCTTTTGGGTTCAATTACTCAATTCTTACTGTAACTACTTTTCTAGTGATATTATGTTTTTTCATAATAATCTCTATACAAATCTTATAAATGCGCAAAAAACTATTGAAAAAAACATAAAACGTGCTATAATTGCTCTCCGTTGTTGAACAAAGCGCTAATTTGACAGCTAAATATTTTTCGGGAGGACAACTATGCGTAAAAAAAACAAATTAAGAATAATACTCATGTGGATGTTATCGCTTACATTGATATTAAGCGTCAATTTTAGTGTTTTTGCCTCAAATCAAAATATTACTCAATCTGATATAAAAATATCCTCATTACATGATGAAGAGGGATTATCTTTAAATGCTACATCTTTAAGCACTGACTCTGTAAATCTTCATAATAGAAAAAATGCCTCTTCTTTAGCTTCCAGAGAACAGGAAGTTGTCGGTGAGTTTACATATCATACTAATTATCTTTATGTTGACGGAAAATTACGTTATGGTTTTGTTATAGACTCTATGATTGGAGAAAAACCTAAAGTTCTCACTGTTCATTTCACACTACGTCATGGATCCAATATAAAACAAGTAACAGCTAATACAAATTTAGGAACTGTAACTTTTAAAAGTAGTGAAATAAGAAAGGGACAGGTTAAATATGTTACTACCGCTGCTAATACAATGTTTTGGAAATTAAATACTTCCTTTAACGCGGTTATGGCTGATGGCACTTCTAATCCTGGTGCAAACGGACAAATAACTCCTATTTTAACAAATAAAAAAGGACAAATCTTCCCTCAATATGTTGATCCCGTATCTAAAAAAGATGCTGAATCTACAATTAGCACCACTTGGAAAAAGCTTGCGAAATCTCCTACATGGAATGGAAGATCAAAGTATATAAAACAATATGAAGAAAAATATGGAAAACAGCCTTCTTCCTTCTGGTCAAGTGTTCAAATTCATCATATACGCCCAAGACAATATGGAGGTGCATTAAATGATTTTAATAATTTAATGCCCGTCAAAACCGAAAGCCATAGAGCAATAACTTCTTGGTTTAGAAATTATTAAGGAGAGAGTACATAATGGAAGATGTAAATGCAATACACAGAATTTTCAAAAATTTAAAATATGAGATGGATAATAATGGTTGGGTCTATCAATGGCATTTAGGTGATGAGCCTATAAAAGTAACTCATAAATTTTACCCACCTGTATCCTCCGAAGAAATTCAGTTATTTGAAAAATATTTTCCCAACATGAAACTTCCCGCTTCGTATAAAGCCTTTTTATCTTGTTCAAATGGAATGGAGCTTTTTTGTGGAGAAGAGGGTAGTTCTCTAGTCAGCTGTACCATCTACTCTTTAAAAGAAGCTCTTAATCAAAAAGAGGTTTGGAATAATACACCCATTTTATCTGATCCAGAATTCACCTATCATCTTCCCATTCTTTTTCTGCAAGATATAGGTGATATAACCATGGATTTACAAGCTGTATTAGAAGGTAGAGACGATTATTTATGTTATCCAGCTCCTGACACCGATCGTTTTAACCTTCCTTTTAATGAGTGGTTGGAGCGCTATATTGTATGCCAGGGACATGAATTTTGGTTTTTCTTAAATCCGTAACTACCAAAATACTTTCTCTCTATTTTTATAAAAAAAATATATGCTTATGAAAAACACTCTGACTACTAAGTTGGAGTGTTTTTATAATTCATATTATATTTATAGATTTACTCTCAGTGCTACACATTCCGGGGGTTGAGGCCGTCCCCAAAGTGCGTTTTGATGTCCAAACGCTATGCTTGCCAGATACTTCCGAACACTTTTTAAGGAAACCATACCATCCGTCCAACCATTTTATATTAATTCTCATCCATATTATCTTTCTTCTCCATCAGCTGTTTCAGCTTTTTATTTATTTTGCTTCTATTCTCCTCCTGTAATTTTCCGCAGAATAGATAGCAAAATTTCAGTGCAAACCACCAGATATACAAAGCTTTAAAGCTCTGGAATGCCTGATCATCCAGCATTCCATGTGCCACATTGTTGCGCATGTTAAATCCAAATTTTGAACAGAAAATCGTATTTAAAGCAAATATAAGGTCTTCATCCAGGCTTTCTTTTACTCCTTCCAATTCTAAGACAGCGTGCATTGGTTTTACTTCTTCAATCCCTTCTTCATTCATGTTGTAAACAGGTTCTCCACATTCCACTGCCAGATATCTTACTGCATTTTCTATCTGTGGAATCAGGATACTTAGCGCCGTCAAAAAATCTCCTGAAAAGCCAAACATAAGACCCTTGGTATACGATTCTTTTCTCCCCTCTGGAATCGCACAACTTACATCTACAATCTTTTTTACATCACTCTCTTCGATCACAAATCTGGAACGAATATATTCAAACGTATTTCTCACCAGAATCTGTGCAAAATAATCCATCTCCATGGCTGCTGTCCGCTCCATATTATCCTTAAGCGCACCTTCATCGATTGTTCCATCAGGCTTTTTCACAGGCCTGCTTTTAGCAATTAATTTTCCTCCTTTTCCAAGGATTGCCGCTGGAAATATCGTGTTCAGGATCCCAGTCCTATTTAATACTTGATTCTTTACCTTTTCTCTTACCGGAATCGGAAGAAATGAAGCAAAATAACATAATGCCTCTTCTTTATCAAGATCTTCCAGTTGGCGGAACAGTTCTTTTACAATGCCGCTGGCATCCTGTTTATCACTCCATACCATCATCTCCGAAAGGGAAGCTTCTTCTATCTGTGCTATTTCCTGCAACAGTGCCTTTCTTTCTTCTTCCGTACCCTGTATGGTCTTTAACAACTGAATAACCTCTTTCAAATAGTGAATCTTTCTCATTAAATTTCCTTTGGAAGAGGCCCCGGCATATTCAGCCTCCATCCGGATAGCCTGAATCTTACGTCTTCGTATCGCAATCAGTTTAGGTTCAGTAATACACTTTTTCTTCTGCCTCTTCTGCCAGTTATTTTTTCTGCAATAGAGTTCTTCCAACAGATCACAAAACTTACCAATGAGCGGTGCATCACAGCTATTATCATCGTAAGTTTTCAAGATATTTTCCACATAAGGGATCAGATATCCTGTATCCACTTTTTCCTCCATGGCGGTTTTTATCAAATATCCAATTTTTGCGTGGCTGCTGTTATCATACTCTTCTAATACTTTTATCAGCAGATTCTTTCGCACCTCTTCATTGATTTCCTTGCTTCGGATTTTTTTAGAGATAAACAAGATCCGGTTTATAGCCATGATATGATCTGCAAATGCACCGGTGTTCTTCAAGTGTTCGTAATAAGCCGTTTCTGCTATTTTAGCATTTGAAAAATCATTTTCCACAACCCATAAAAAATCCGATATCTTTGCCTTGTTGATCGGTGCGATGGGATAGCTTCGGATTTCCTCCAGCAATGCCTGATACTCTTCTCTATTTATATCTTTCCGATTCCAAATGCTGCGGGCATAGGAAAACGGTACGTCTTTAGGCGTATCAATCCATCGTTCCACAATAATATCCACCAGAAGATTCCTGAATTCCCCATCCATCGTTCCGCAGAAATCTGTCAGTGCTTTCTCTGCCGTTTGAAAATTAGGTCCTTTTAAAATCTCTGCAATCTGCTCTGCCATTTTTTCTGCCATACATATCCCTCCAACCTTTTTCTATAGGAAAAGTATAACGCATTTTTCTTTTTCCTGTAAAGCAGAAAGACCTGAAATTCCAGGTCTTTCGGTCATCATTGATTAGAAATTGAAATTCACACTCTATTTTATATCCTTGGAACCCATAGAAGCCGCCCATCCAGCCTGAATCCTTTGTATTACGCTTCCATCCCGTGCATCAATCGTAAGGAGTGGAACACCTGCAGCATCCATCGTTACGTCTCCCATGACCGGTCCATCCTCCCCATTTCCGTACTCATACTCTGGCTCTTTGGATGTCCAGGTTCCATAAAAATCCCACACCGGGATCAGGACTGCTTCGGTATCGCTGCCTTCACTGTCTGGCATGCACATATAACCCAGTTGTACCTTTGTTATGGTTATCTCCGCACTCTGTGCATCAATGGACGGATAACGGTAGTGGCTTCCTCCATCGACAGAGATCAGCCGATTCTTGTCTTCTGTCATTACCTGCAAAGTGATCGTTTTTTCAAAGATATCCTTGACCTCATCAAAAGGAAGTAAGAACAGCCTCTCATCGGAAGCATTCGATGCTTCTATGGGATTTCGGTGCAGAAAACTCTGAAGTGTCCCACTGCAAAAGTCCATCGTCAGTACTTCATTTTCCCATCCTTCAGACTGTCCTTCATGAAGTGTTCCATCTTCGTTTTCCCATTCAAGAGCCTGCTCATTAACAGGCAGAGAGGTTTCCCTCACATAATTAACCGGAACCCCGTCTATCATCCGTTCAAAAATGAAATCATCTTTTTCCAGGGTAGTGCTTCCTTCAGTAAGTGCTTTTGAGGAACTTTCAAATATCTCCCAGTTTCCGGACACAAGACCTGAAACCTTCTCCTTTGCTTCCTTTTCAGATACTTTCCCGCTTCCTGCCTTTATATAATTTTGAAAGCGTTCTTCCCTTTCTTTTTTCTCACTCGATTCCAGGGTCATGTCTCCACAATCGTCAAAGATAAACTTCGCTATCCCAAATCCGAGTTCCTCCACATCCGATACCTGCTCACTCTGTGTATAAGAATACCGATAGGTCAGTCCATCTACTGTATATGTCCCCGCCTGTTCGTTCTCATTCTTCTCTTCCTGCATGGGCTGTCCTTTTCCGAATGTGTCTTTTATTTTATTCTGTTCTTCTTCAGGAATCGCCACCCTTTTTACTTTTTTTAAACAGATTGCATCTACATCCGGGACTTTTACCGGTGCATCCGCTGTCAGGGTAAAATTCATCGGGGTTTCTTTATCCTCCCGGTCCGCTGATCTTAGATCTGCTTGGATTGTTGTCTGGTATGTTTCCGGTGCCTGAACCTGTTCGGCAACGATTTTCTGAACTGTCTCCTTTTTCTCTTCTTTTTTCTGTTCTGTCTGATCCTTTTCTTCCACAACAGCAGACTGGACAATACGGTCACATCCGGATAATGTCAAAAGATTCATACACAGAACGGCTCCCATAAACATTTTTATTTTCTTCATCCTTTTTCCATCCTTTCCTTTCGGTATTAAAAAAGGTACCCTCTTCTTATGAGAAAAGAGTACCATATTGCTTTGCCGATGTATTCATCAAGATGTAAACAAATTGTAAATCAAAAGATGGCTCTTACCGTGGTCCCCTCTCTCTGTTTGCTTTCGATTTTCAAGCATCCGCCATGGATTTCAGCCACCTTCACACAGAGTGCCAGCCCAAGTCCGGATCCGCCTTCTTTTCGGCTTCGTGATTTGTCCACCATATAGAATGCATCTGTGATCTTTCCCATTTCTTCCTCCGGGATCCCCATTCCGGTATCCGACACCTCAAAGATCTTTTTTCCAGCTTTCTCATAAGCCTTTACCCAAATGCTTCCACCGGCATCCGTAGCCTTTAGGGCATTGTCGATCAGGTTTATCAGAAGGCTTTCCATCAAGGCCGGATCCATTTTCATGGAAAAGGCTTCACATTCCATCTTGAGGTGCACCGCTTTCTTTTCTGCCTGTTCTTTTTCCATGTCTATGACATGGTTTAAAAGGTCACCTGCCATGGTCATTTCCATCTGTATGGCATGGTTCTGATAAAGCCCCAGCATCTGCAGCATCTTCCCAGAAAGAGCCTCCAGGCGCTTTCCCTCCCGGTTGATATGTTCCAGTGCCCGGTCTTTCTGTTCATCTTTCAGCTTTACATGGCGCAGGGTATCCGAATACCCGATAATGGACGTTAACGGGGTACGCATTTCATGGGAAAGTGCCCCCATGAGCAGCTCCTGTTTCTCTGCCACTTCCTGTAACTTCTCCATCTGTTCCACAGTTCTTCGCATCATCATATAAATAAAAAGGCCGGCGATCAGGAACACAGCCAGATAAATTCCCAAAAACCAGACAGCGGTCTGTCTCAGCTCTGCAAAAAGCCCTGTGACTTCCCGGACAGAGAGGACTTCGTATCCTTCCGGTCTGGATAATGGTTCCAGCTGGAGAAGGAGGTATTTCTGTCCCAGTTTCTGTATCTTGTAGGCATACGGATCTCCTTCATCCTTTAAGCCTAAGTTTTCGAGCCCCACCACTTTATAATCTGTCAGGTTTTCAATGACGGCATTGCTTTTTCGGTCGATCAGGGCCATGCCTTCCCCACAGCATCGCTGGAACTGAAAGCCCATATAAGCCTGCTTTCCAGTCTCGGACATCTGCTCATATTTGCTGTTATCCCAAAATTGTTCCAGGAGTATCTTGCCATTTTCCAGCTGTCTTCCGTAGGTCTCTGCAGCATTATTGAGGCTTCGTTTTCCTGTGATATAAAGACTTAGCGTTCCCACTGGGATCAGGGCACATAATAGCGTTACCAGCATAAGAAGTACCGTTCGTTTCCACAGCTTCATCCTTATTCCTCCAGACGGTATCCAAGTTTCGGGATCGTCCTGATCTCATCATAAAGTTCCAGCTTTTTTCTGAGCTGTCCGATATGGACATCCACCGTCCTGCTTTCTCCCAGGTAGTTTTCTCCCCAGACCCGTTTTAACAGTTCTTCCCTTCCAAGCGCAATATTCTTATTTTGCAGGAGCAGCACAAAGAGGTCATATTCCATTGGCTTTAGGCTTACCGGAAGCCCGTCTTTGTAGACCTGATGGCTTTGCATGTCCACCAGGATGTTCCGGACCGTTAAGACTTTCTTGGCCCGTCCCGTCCTCTCCAGCACCTTCTCAATGCGTACCAGAAGTTCCAGCATCTCAAAAGGTTTTACCATATAATCTTCCGCACCCAGCTTTAATCCCTTCACCTTGGAAGCCACATCATCCTTTGCAGTCAGGTAGAGCACCGGAAGCTCCTTCTTTTTAAAATCCTCCATCAATGCAAACCCGTCTTTTCCCGGCAGCATGATATCCACTACTGCCAGGTCCGCGTCCTCCTGCCATAAGAGCAGCCTCTGGGCTTCTTCCCCATCATACGCTGCCACAGTCTCATACCCTGCTGCCTCCAGGTTCATGCACAGCAATTCTGAAATTGCACGGTCATCTTCTATCACCAAAATTTTATTTTTCATTCCCGTTGCCACCTCTAACGCTTTTCTATAGTATAGTTTTTTATATCCCAAGTCTACATTGCATTTGTTCTTGCTTTCTCATCATTTATACGTATCAGGGCACGATAATGTGACCAGCTCAATTCAGGGCACAGTGTGTCTCGAATTAGAAAAGTACAATAAAACTGAAATTATAGATTTTTGTCCCTTTTCTTTTTGGCCATTACGAATCCAAACAGTGACATGCTCCCACCACTTAAATCTCTGATTTTGAAGTGGGGGCTTCTTGCTCAATGGCTCTACTGAGCCAAGTATCTACAAGCTATCCTCGCGTGCCCCGCGATTTTTATTAGTCCGGTTACGGACTTTTTATTGTGCTGTCATGCACATTCTGCAAAGATTCTTTTTCCCTCATTCATGATGTTAACTGCTGCATTTACATCACGGTCCATTCTGTGTCCGCATTCACAGTAATAGATCCTTTCAGATAAAGACAATTTTTCTTTTTTCTTTCCACATGCACTGCAAATCCTACTTGATGCAAAATAACGATCTACTTTTATCAGATACTTCCCGCGTTCCTCCAGTTTATATTCCAGCATAGACAGAAACAGGCCATATCCATTATCATGTACGCCTTTTCCAAGATGAAGTCCTCCTGCCATCCCTTTCAGATTCAGATCTTCCACGCATACTGCATCGTAGCTCTCGGCAAGACTGGCACTGAGTTTATGTTGAAAGTCTTTTCTCTGATTTCGGATCTTTTCATGGCACAGTGCAACTCTTTTCTTCTGTTTCTTATAATTCTGACTGCCTTTCTGACATCTGGACAGCTTTCTCTGTTCCCGCGCAAGCTTTTTCTCTGTATTTCGATAGAACATCGGATATTCAGCTCTTTTACCGGTAGAAAACACACACATTCCCTGCATCGCAAAATCGATCCCAATAAATTTTTCTGCCGGTCTTTTTTCTGCTGTTTGGTTTTCACAGCAAAACAAAAGACTGGCAAAATATTTTCCGGATGGCTCCCTGCTGACTGTCACAGATTTCAGTTTCCATTTTTCTGATACCGGACGGTGAAGCTTTATTCTGACAGCCGTCATCTTAGGCAGTTTCAGATATTTCCCTTCCAGAAAGATATTTCCATTCACCACGTTTGTTGTATAGGATTTCCTTGATGACTTCTTTGATTTGAAACGCGGAAATCCTGCAGATGGTTCACGAAAAAACTTATGGAATGCACTTTCCAGATGCATCTGTACATTTGCTAACGCCAATGAATCCACCTCTTTCAGCCAGGGATATTCTTTCTTGTAACTGGCTGGTGTGTTCCTTAACATCTTTTTTTCTTTTTTATAATGTTCCATTTTGTCAGCAAGCATACAATTATAGATGAAGCGACTGCAACCGATTGTTTTATCTATTTGCACACGTTGTTCTGCATTTGGATAGATTCTTATTTTTACTGCCCGATTTATTTTTCTCACCTTATTCCTACATATGAATGATTTCAATCATCGTTTTTTGAACAATATGTTCTCTTTTTATTATTATAATACAATTCCAACACGCGAACAAGTGTTTTCTTTTTTGTTTATAAAATTCTTTTGAGCATTTATGCTCAGATCTACAATTCATCTCCCACCTATAGAGGAAGGAGAATTCTTGTTATATTTTGTTAAATAACTATCGTTATCAATTCTATTCCAATCGAATAATACTCCTTGTAAGAATTGATCATTCATCTAATCACCTGCCTGTAAAAAACACTTTCTAATCTACCTTTTCTTTCTCTTTGGACAAGAAGCAAAAAGAACAGAATTGATTATTCCAACTATCCACTGACTGTTTATGAGTCCAAATAATCTTGTTTGTATGTACCCTCTGAATAATACTTCTAATGTTCTCTTTGCTACAGTAAAAAAATAAAAAGAAGCCAGCAGTCAAAATCAAAGGGATCCATATCTGTGATAAATTCAGCACAATAACATTTATATTTGTTGTATAAAGCCAGCCCTGACAGAAAGCACTGCACATGATTAAGCAGTAAACTGCAAGAGCTTTCATCCCATCCCTTTTATCATTTTTTCTCAAATTACTTTCGTACTATATATTTAACCAACTCATTCGATCACTCCCACATGCCAGCTAATTCTATTATGCTTTCATCATCTCTATAAACTTTTATTTATCTTCTAACTCAAATCCGAGTTCTTTCAATTCTTTTTCGTTTCTGACATCTTCTTCCGTTTTCTTTCCAGTAATGGCACTGTAGGCTTCTTTGATTCCATTTTTCACTGCCCATTTGATGACGAAATACAGCGCAATCAAAATAATAATTGCGGTTCCCCCGCTTAAACCTAATTCATTCCACATAATCATTAACTCCTCCGATTTCGTAACTTTCAATTTATTTTCAATTTTGCAGGCTGGGATTTATCATTGAATAAAACACATCCATACTCCAACTGCTATAATCAATATGCCTGATATTCTTCCTGCGAATTTTGACTTTTGATATCCTAGAAAATTAATTGTTTCAGGAGTTGTAAATGGCAATAAAACAACATCTATACCCATTACTACAATCCCAATTCCTATTATAAAGACATTATTGTTAGAAATAATGCCATAAAACATAACTAAGAATCCCAAAATAATGCCTAATGTAAAATACTTGATTTTATGGCTGTCTTTATCCATCATCTTTTCATAATAATTTTCACATTTACTGTTACAAAATTCAAAATTATCATTGAGTTTTTTGCCACAATATTTGCATTTTTTCACACTCTATTCCTCCATAATTTCCGTTTTGTTACTAACATGATATCATATTTTTTTCTCAATTACATCCACCTAATTTTATACACTACCATTCGTTTTGCTTCTGTAACCAGCATCCTCTTGATCTTCTCCTGCAAGGTTTCCTTTGCATCTTCATCAATCGAATAAATCTCATTTATCTCGATTTTTTTCGGTTCCCGGTCAAAATGGTCAAAGACTTCTTTCCATATCTGGACGGAACATACACACTTTTCTTCCATGAAATTATTGCTGATAATTATAAAAAAAACAGAAGACCATTTAAGATCTTCCATTTTATAAACAAACCTCTATATAAAACTATATATCCTGCCCATTTTTAATAAAAACAGACAATCGGCACACTTTCGTCTATCCTATTATAAAGTTCTGCCGCTTTGTCCGCCGGAAGATTAATGCATCCATGGGATCCACCACCTTCTCGGAAACGATTTCCTCCAAAGTATGGCTGCCATGAAGCATCATGAAATCCAATCCCCCCATTAAAAGGCATCCAGTAAGTTACTGGTCTTTCATATTCATATTTCCCATTTTCCAGCATCTTTCCTTTCAGCACAGATGGACTTTTCTTGTAATACAGTTGAAAAATTCCCGGTGGTGTCTGCCGTTTTGCATACTGCATATCTCCTGACACAATATCCGATTCCAAAATGATAGAACCATCCTGATAGTAATATAAATGCTGTGCAGACAGGTCCACTTCAATATACGTGCTGCCTATATCATTCATTCCCCGTGCATTTGCCCGCATAGCGTATACCGGTTCCCGGCTTATCTGTACTCCTGCAATCATTTCCTGCATAATGGTTTCTATTTCTTTTTCCTGATCGATCTTCCATCCATAAACGGAACTATACACCTGAACAGTACGTCCGCTTGTTGTACAAAATTCCCTCTCTGTATTTACGGTATCATGTGTGGCAGCCAGCTGTGCCACATATTCTGCCACACACTGTCTCAGTTCATCCTCATTTTTTTGCAGCCGTCCTCTCTCATCAAAAATAAGCCATTTTCTGATCTCGTCTCCCTCCAATGTTACCGTTTCTTCTCCAAATATATATACGATTTTGGTCCGAATCAGATTTTGGCATTCTTCCAATGAATTTTTAAGATCTGGATCATCTTTCAGTACTGCCGCTTTTACATAAACAGCCGGACAGCTATTCAGGTCAATCGTTCTTTTTTTGCTAGCAACCGCTTCTGACAGTGCCTGATAAGCTCCATTGAAATCCAGGGTATTCCCTTCTGTTTCCGGTACGATTTCAAACTTCGAATCTTTATAAGCTACATATGCATCTTCTGGTGCTGTCTGATTCTCTTTTTTTACACATTCCAGTTTTTCCAGCTGTTCTTTTAACTTCACTTTATCATAGGTCATGTTTTCCTTGGCTGTATAATTTTGTTTTTTCCAAAATCCCCGAACCCATTTATATAGTTTTTGTTCATCCAGATATTGGGAAATACTGCCATCCGAAACATAACGATATCCGATCAATTTTCCATTGATACTCTGTGATTTCAGATTTCTTGCCTTTACTTCCAGCAGATAATCCTCTGCTTTTTTAGCAACCGCCTGTTCTGCCTCTTCCGATGTTTTTCCAGAACAGTTAATTCCATTGATCGTTGTTCCCCGAAAAAATCTGTCTGAATAGTAATAAGACATTCCTGCATAGCCAGCCATAGCAAAGAACACTATGATGACAGTGATTATTGTCCACATTTTTTGCTTTCCATTATCCTTACCGGTTATCTCTTTTCTTTTTCCCATCCATGCCCCCTGTTTTTAACGATAAACAGCATTCAGACATATTTTTTAAATCGTCTGATTTTAATATCTCCGATTTAATAAAAAATAACCAGGGCTGCTGGAAAAAACATTTTCTTTTACAAACAGTAAGCTGATTTCTACAAAACATTTTACGCTGCTCTTTTCTGCGAGGATCCGTATCAGCCGTCTCCGGTTCTTTGGGTCTAATGCTGTTGATGGTTCGTCCATCAGCATTACCTTTGGGTTCATTGCAAGGATGGTGGCTATGGCAGCTATTCTCTTTTCGCCACCTGACATCTTATAATTCTGGCGGTCTTTCAAATGTATAAGGTCCAGTTCTTCCAAGGCCTCCCTGGCAAGCTGATCTGCTTCTTTTCTGCTCTTACCATAATTTAATGGTCCAAATATCATATCTTCATAAACCGTCGGCATAAACATCTGATTATCAGAATCCTGAAACACATACCTCAGGCATTGCCGGATTCTACTTGAATTTTCCTGATTTACTTCTGTTTCATCAACAGTGATCTTTCCCTTTGCAGGGATCAGTCCCAGCATTGCCTTCATTAGCGTAGACTTCCCTGCACCATTGGCTCCGATCAGCCCCACCTGTTCTCCTTTACTGATATGGAAAGACACATAATTCAAGGCATTTTTCTCTTCTCCATATCCAAATACTACATTTTCAAATTTTATTATTTTCGTCTACACTTTCTATACAAACATTCTTCCCAGCAGCACTGTGACTGAGCATGTTCTCATCAAAATAAATACTGATACCCAGAAAATCACATATCCCCAGGATGCAAGTTTGTTATATGCTTTCTCTGCATAATAAAATTCCCCATGGAATCCCCGCAATTCCATACTTTCGTATAATGCAACTGCCCGATCCATGCTTCTTAAGAGTAGCTGCCCTAAAAAAATGGGAGGTTTCACTTACCTCCCATTTCCCAAAGAATCCTTTTATTTCAATTTTTATAATGTTTCAAGAAAACGCATGAATGCTTCTCTTCCCTCGGTCGTACATTTGTATACTCCTGCATCTTCCAGAACATGGGTAAATACGATTCCAATCTCTTTCTGAAGAATGCCATGGATGTTTTCTTTTGTGATTTCCGAATATTTCGGAAGAAACTTCTTAACCCACTCTGCATGTTTCTCAATCTGTTCATTTGAAGAAATATCTTTGCCTTCGAGAATATACTCTTCCAAAAGTTCCATCTCACCTTTTAATCTGGCCGGAAGAACTGCAAGTCCCATAACTTCGATCAGACCGATATTTTCTTTCTTAATATGATGATATTCTGCATGCGGATGGTACACTCCCAGCGGATGTTCTTCTGTTGTGATGTTGTTCCTTAATGTCAGATCCAGTTCGTAGGTATCACCTACTTTACGTGCAATTGGTGTAATTGTATTATGTGGTTCTCCATTGGTCTCAGCATAAATAAATGCTTTTTCATCGGTATAGCCTCTCCATACTTCCAGCACATGTGTTGCCAGATCTACCAAACGGTTGAAATCTTTATGTCGAATACGAAGCACAGATAATGGCCATTTTACAATTCCAGCCTCTACATCTTCAAATCCCGGAAGTACCACGTGCTGCTCAATTGGTGCTTTTGCCATTGCAAATGTATAATGTCCACCCTGGAAATGATCATGGCTTAGGATCGAACCACCTACGATCGGCAGGTCTGCATTAGATCCAAGGAAATAATGCGGAAACAGTTTTACAAAATCAAACAGTTTAATGAATGCATTTCTCTCGATTTTCATTGGAGTATGCTGGCAGTTAAACACAATGCAATGCTCATTGTAATACACATACGGAGAATACTGGAATCCCCAAGGAGTATCATTGATTGTGATCGGAATAATTCTGTGGTTCTGCCTTGCCGGATGATTAACACGTCCCGCATATCCTTCATTTTCCGGGCAAAGAAGACATTTCGGATAACTTCCGGATTTTACATTCCTTGCCGCGGCAATTGCTTTTGGATCTTTTTCCGGTTTGGACAAATTGATGGTAATATCAATCTCACCGTATGGACTGTCTACCTTCCACTTTTGATCCTTCTCTACACGATACCTGCGGATATAATTGCTGTCCTGACTCAGCTTATAAAAATAATCAGTAGCTTTCTTCGGGCTTTCTGCATATTTGTCCCAGAATTCTTTTTGTACCTGACCCGGACGTGGCATCAGACAGTTCATCAATCTGGTATCAAATAAATCCCGGTATACAATACTGTCCTCAATCAGACCTCTTTTTACGGCTTCATCCAGCAATTCGTCCAATGTTTCTTCAAGATTAACAGGTTCCTCAATGTTGTCCGGTTTTTCATAATCATCTTCATGAAAAACATCCAGCAGAAGATTTGTTGTGTAGTTTCTTTCACATTCCGGTGTCAGACCTGTTGTAATCCCATACTGTACCAGTTTTGCAATGCTTTCACTTAACATTTTTCTTCCTCCTGTGCTTCACTTTTAAATTTATATTTTTGGTAACATATATACCGATTTCCCTGATAAGTCAGCATACCTCGATCGCCTTTTTCCAATTCACGAAAATCTCCCTGTTGCATTTGAAATTCCATCAAACTTCCATCTGTCATCTCAAATACAACGCGAAACCAAGGTACATGTGCTTCAGACTGCATATGGGTATAGATTCCTTGCTTCTTTTCAACTACAGTCGCATCAACAGATTCAACTGCCGCACTGCTGTTATTGCTGAAACTTAACAACATTTTGGTAAATACAAACATCATGATTATGAGTGCTGCTATACAGATTATAAATGCCATCCTATTTCTCCATTCCAGATATTTCATCCTGGGTCTGACTTATATATTGTTCACGATAAAGATTCCGGTATTCCCTTGACGTTACTTTATATCTTTCACGAGATACCCGGTTAAATGTCCTTTGGCTCTCAACTCCTGCATCCAGGCAAATGTCTGTGATACTCTTACCAGTACATTCCAATTCATCTCCTGCAAGTTTTGTCTACTTTTTCTTCCCATTTGGCAAGTAATATACGTCTTCTGATATTATAATGTGCTTGTAAGATAAAGAAAGGAGGAAAACGAAATGAAAAGATTTAAAGCATACATCAACTACCTTATGAACTTCTATGCCAACTACTTCAGAATTTACCGCTATATGTAAAGGACACTCCTGCCATCACAGGAATGTCCAATACGGAAACCCAGTTTCAATGGTTTCCCTTATTATACTCTAATTTAGTTGCATTTGTACATGAACAGGATTCTCGAAAACATAGACAAAATTGAACAGAATTATGAAAATACTCTTACCACGTTTTTTGATTTGTAAACCACTTATTAGCAGACGGATCCGCCAATGCTGAAAACGGATTAGCCGTTTTCCTTTCAGCTTTCAATTTATCTAATTAATAATCTCTGAATTTCCATACATCTGATGGATTTGCATTTTTCATCCTCAGCATTCCTTGAAGCTGCTCTTCTGTAAACCACAGATCGTGCAGTATTTTTCCGAAATATAGAGGCTAGATATCAGACTGCTTCATTGCAATTATAAACTGTTGATTTACCAAGATTATTTACATATACGGTAATCAAGTCACCTTTCTTAAGATCCGGCTTTTCCCATATCAAACGGCTTTTATGATAATACACTTTATCATGATATGTAAAACTATATAAAATCCTGTATGGAATCTGTCTTCTATATCTTGTGTATTTTTGCAAATATACTTTTTCTACCAAGCCCTTCACTTTTGTACCATTTTCGATTAATTGTAAATGTAATTTATCAAGCTTTGCAGTATAAATTCCCAGAGCAGCACTTATTATACACAAAAGCACTCCCGTTATAGAAAACACAGTTCCCAACATGTCTGGATTCTGAATGCCTGAGTTTACTGCTGGTTTTAATATCCCAAGAAAACTTAAGACACCGGAAACAAGAAAGAATATTCCTATCCAAAAGAAGATAACTCTTAATAAATCTTCTGTATAATTAAGTTTTTTCATATTTATTTTCTCCACAAGCATTTCATCAAAATTTTTTATCCTGTTTCAATCATATCTAATTTTACTTCAATTTAGTTAAATCCTCTAAATACATTTCTGTATGTCCACACTCTGGACAGACTGCAACTTTAACATCATCTATAGTTGTCGTTTTTTGTTTTTCATCTACATCTACAACGATCCCATAGCCACCGCCATTAACTTTAAGTCTTAAATCCGCTCTCATGACTGTTCCACACTTTTCGCATTTTCTCATTGCTGTCCTCCAAATATATGTTTCGCTTTCCTATTTTTCTTACTATATAATAGCAGACAAAATATTAACCACTGAATGATCTACCGTTCATACGATGCAATGATTTCCTTACTATCCGCTATTTTATAATCAAGCGTTTCCAAATTACCAATCAAATCAAATGTCATATCCGCATTAACTTGCAATTCATCTTCAATCTTAACTGCAGACGGCTCAACTTTTAGAAATACTGTTAATCCATAAGGCTTCGTTTCAGACTGTATCTGTATGCTATCATAAGAATATCCTTCCGGATACTCTTGCCCACTTACAATATTTATAACATTCGAAGAATCTCCTATATAATCTGTCTTGTACTGTGACAGGTCAGGAGTCTCGTACAGTTCTTCTTTTCTGCCACATGCGGAAAGCAATATTGCTGATACCGTAAATAAAATAATTGGCATTACTTTTTTCATCATGAACCAGCTCCTCTTCACACTTTGATATAAAACAGCCTGCCCAATGAACCAGAAACTGCCATATATCTGCTTCTTTATTTATAAGCAAGTCTTCTGACCGCAAAGGCTGATATTTACAGTAACAATGCTCCTCTTTCATCTTTTTACACAGGTTCTACTGTTTTTTACGACATTTTGCGCTTTCCATTTTTAGTCCTTGTTTTCGCTATACTCAAGTAGTCATTTAGATAAACGAAACATAAATCATAAAAATTTCTGCAATCAAAATAATTCCTAAAACACAATCAATCATCAGGTTATATTGACCATCCGTTAGCCAGGTCTTCGAATGCATCAGAACATACTTTATACTTTTTTTTACCACTCAAGATTGTAACAGCCAGAAGGAGTATCGGCATTAAAAAAATTTCTATCTTATTGCCAAAGTCATCTGCTGCTCCATCTCCAGCAAAGTGAACGGGAATAATCTCCGGTAAGAAAAAGAAGCTTATTATTGCAATCGCAATGCCAGCGATGCAAATTCCCCATGTTAATTTCCTGCTGCTTATACCATTCATAACAGTGTCCTCCTCTCATATGTCAGATACTGGTACTTACTCAAATCCCTCTAATAAGCTTATTTTTGAGCAATTCTATAACAACCCTGCATGTAGCTACTGTTTGCATCAGAAAAACGAAATCACACACATATTTCATTCCAAATTTCAGAGAAGAACTCCCAATCAGTCCAAAGCCTATGCAAGTCGCCACTATGCTGAATATCAAAGCCAAAATAGAAATAAATATTCTATATTCTTTTTTCATATCCCTTGCCTAAATGTTCTTTTCTATTTTTTCTCGTTTCATACGTTCTTTCATCAATAAAACAAATTGAACGGTCCATATTACACACGCTGCCAAACACCCGATTCCACTGTATAATAAATCTATGGCTGCCCCGGCTACAAATGGCAGTGCCATCCACATCATCCGATTTCCATATACTCTGCACATTTCTTTTTCATCATACTGTTTTCGTTCTTCCTTAGATTTCATATTATAGCCAGACAAAAATGCAGCGGCCTTTCCATTTGATTTTACAAAGCAGATTCCGAATAAAAACATAATCACTGCCATTCCCAAATCAAAGATAACACAGATTATCATTGCAGACACCTCACTTCCCGCTCTGGCTATCAAATAAAAAAAGCCAAACACAAAAGTAAAACTTATTATGTTTGGCTAGGTTAACTTGCTATTTTTTTATCACTTCTTATGGGTGTATTATACTATATATTCCTCTATAGTAAAACAATTTTTATATTATTTTTTATTTTAATATTATATTTCTACTATCATCAATTTTTCAGATATTTTCAATGCATAAACAATGCTATTAACTACAATATTTCCGGAAAATTCATCATAGGTTTGTGTTGCCACAAAGAAACGCTGGCTCTGAAAATCAAAGCCGTCGTTCCAAATTGTCTGCTTTTTCTTTTGCCGTCGTGCGGCAGATAATCAATTCATTCTATTTTGAACTTCTTTTATGCTACCTGATGTCTGCAATAGGAATGAATCGCCAAGAATGTAAACACAAATAATTCAATTCCTGCCGAAATCAAAATAACATGCGGTGTCCAGAAACTCGTTCCACCGATATTCAGATAATTGAAATCTGCAAGCTGAGAAAGGAAATTGTTCTGCATACCAATTCCGGCAGATGGAAGTATGGTAGAGAGCCATGTTGCTCCCATCGCCACATATGCAAAAAGCGGCATGAGAAGAACTACAATAGAGATCAGCAAAACTGTCAATGTGTCTTTACATTTTGCAGACAGGAACAGCGTACAGCTAACCGTTGCTAATACAGAAAGTAAGCTCGCTGCTGCGAGAATTATCTGCAACTGCCCCAGATTGATGTTTGGCAGATTAATGATAGAGTATCGCATCTGAAACGATGTTTTTAAGCAATCCGTCCCGAACGCTGCATCTAAAAGAAGCTGCCCACTACGGACAGCCTCTTCTCTATAATAAGATTTTCATTACTGATATATGTCCACCAATCCTGTTTTTAACATTGAATCTGAAAACTCATATGCAGCTCCATCACCGTTAAGATTCAGATATATATTATTCAAGTCATTCTCATTTACGATCCATGCCATATTCACCTGTATACTCTCACCAGGTTTTAATGAAGAAATATAGTTTCCTCCATTTCCATAATCCTCTGATATACTGTTGTATGTCATTTCAGCTGTACGTGCAACACCATCCCATATAACACGATTGTAGTCATCTCCGGACTGTTCTGTCGGATCGTAAATTTGATATGATCCATCTTCATGGTCCATCAACAGCAATGTACCAATATAAAGCATATGGTTAATTTCTTCATCTGACTTATTGGTATAAGTAACTGTCGCATAGACGAGCTTTTGTTTCACACTTTCTGTTTTTACAATCTCATCCACTGAATCAATGCCATTACCGGACTTAATATAAGACAGCGTATTATTTACTAAATTTCCATCAGTTCCAACTGCATCAGTCCATTCTTCCGGCACATTATTCTGACCAAGCAGCTGCAGATTGTCTTCCACCTGAACAGCATCAACACAAACTAAAATTTTATCATTTTCAATATAGTTGCCATCTCTGTCTTCACCAGATGCTGATATATCAAACACTTCACCAATCTGATGCATTAGCAATTTATTATCTGCAATAGAAGTCATCACTGCTTCTCCCGATGATTCTTCAGGGGATACCATTTCGCTCCACGTATACAAACCAGCGGTTTCAATCATTGTATCATTTTCGGTGATTACAAGGTTATCTACCACTTTAATGGCATCCTCTTTTGAAATATCATCACCGATATAAACAGTAATTACACGATATATATCTGGGCGAAGAAGATAAATCCTTTGATTAAAAGATCCATCCTCTGCCAGGTCATTATATTTAAGATATACACCTTCATAATTGCCAAAAGTTCGTTCCTCACAGTCAACAACATTCTTATCTTGCATTACTTTGCTCAAATCATCCCCGTCTAAAAGCACAGATGCAAAGCTGAATCCTCCGATTCGATCATGCTCAGGATATTCCAGATGGAATTCATCAATCCATTCCATACCTTCTGGAATATATCCTGCTGAGATATCTATATCATGAATTTTTTCAGGAAGATTAATTTTCCCTGTGCTGCCATCCGCCTTAATTCCCGTTACGATACTGTAGGCTCCTTGTTTTTCTAAAAACATATGATATAATTTGGCACCTGCATAGACTATGGTCGATGTAACCAATACACATACGGCTATTGCTGCAGCCACTCTGGCACCTGTCCATTTTTTCACTCTCCTTGTCTGAATATTAACCACCTTCGTGTCCTGAAGCTGTTTTTTCACTTCGCTTTGGATCATCGTGTGGATGAACTCCGGAGTTTCAGGAATATTTTTTTTCATATCCTCTAACCTCATACTGTCAACTCCTCACTTTCCTGTAAATTACGCTTAAGCTTTCCCCGTGCTCTGGCAAGTCTTTTTTGAACTGCTCCCTCGGTTATCTCAAGAATCTGCGCAATCTCTTTTATGTTGAAATCCTCAATATAGTACAGAATAACTGGCATTCGTAATTCTTCTTTCAAAGAATTTACGGCTCTGTACAAGTCACTGTAGTCAGTTTTCTGATCTGTCTCAATTTCTGTCATTTCACTCATCCCTTCCAAAGAAACAAGTTTACTCGACTTTCTCAAAAGAGTATAACACTCATTGATCAATATACGAATCAACCAAGTCTTGGCATATTTGTCATTTCTCAAAGTTCCAATCTTTGAAAATGCCTTAACAATCGTTTCCTGAATAGCATCCGCACAATCTTGATCGTTAATTAAAATTGTTTTGGCAGTAGAATACAATTGTCTCTCTGAATTGAGAATCAACGTCCCTAATTCTTCTTTGGTCACTTTAACACCACCTTTTTTATCCGGCCGGCAATTTTCATTTACATAAATTAGACGTACAGTTTTTCAAAATATCCCCAAATAAACTTTATTTTTTTAATAATAGAGGAAATAAAACTTTCCCCTCTGTTGACATGATATACCTGTCTTACTTCTTACCCATATACAATTGTGAAGGCTTTTTTCAACGTCGGTACATTAAAAAACGATAACTATGCCCGGGCCTGGTTAATCCGTATCTTAATCAACGAATGTTACAGCCTTGTGCGTAAATCCAGTAAATTTATCCCATTGGAAAATCTGGCTGACAGACAGAAATCGGAATCATCAACGGTATCAAAACAGATTTTGGCTTTTTGCACAACATCAAAATCAAAGAAAGAGCTTGCAGCATTTTGCGGCTTCAAAGATTTAAGAAACTTCACTTTGAAGCATATCAATCCGCTTTTAGAATCTGGGCAATTAGAAATGACGATTCCCGATAAACCTAAAAGTCGCAATCAAAAATATATTACGGTTCATTTTGAATAAACAAAGGAGCAGGGCATTGGGTAGCATCCCCATTGTCCTGCTTCTTTGTTTATTCTGTATAGATGTTCCCATTCTCATCCGTCCAGGTGCCGTCACCATTGTCTGTGTATCCGACCCCATCTGCGTCACAATAATAATAATCTCCGTTTGTTGTTTCTATTACATTAACAGTACCGTTACTGCCCTGAAGTTCATGCTGTTCCAGTTGGTTTCCGAAATGATAACCTTCGTCATTCCAGGTACGATATGAATTTCCATTGGCATCTGCCCAGTTTCCATCTCCCTGATAACTGTATCGGCTCCCATAAGCATCAGAATAGGTCCCATCTCCGTTATCGTAAAGAACTCTGGATTCTTCATCTCCTCCACCCGGTGCTACAATTGATGCTACACCGGAAGTAGTAGTGAATCCACTGGTATATGGTACGCCTGCTGGCAGATTTTCATAAGATGAAACAGACCCGTTGTTGTCAGAGGTAATTCCATCATCGGTCGTTTCACTTACCTGTCCGCTGTTTTCCATGGCAGGTTCATCATTTGTTTCCGCATCCGCTTTTTCCTCTTCGTCTACAGAATCCTCTGTATCTGTATTCTCTGTCACTCCTCCTTCGTCCTGTGTTTCAGCAGCTTTCTGCATAGTTACCATTTCAGAAAACGGTGCATAATCCGGTACATTATTTTTCTCTGGATCTGCATTTTTTTCAATACCAGACTTCTCCGTCTCTACTGAAACTGTATCTGTCCCGGCAGAGACATTAAATACCAGATTACCGCCTGCAAGCAGCAGCGTCACAAGAATTCCCGGAAGAATTCCTTTGCGGAGTTTCCGAATGTTCACCATATACAGAATCCGATCTTTAAACACCATTTCGCTGTCATTAAGACTTGCTGTCACATATGGAATCTGATTTTCCATGGCCACTGTCCTGAGAAGCAGCTGTCGATATAATTTATGTTCCTTTTTATTAACTCTGCGAACAACCGCTGTATCACACAGATTTTCAATATCCTTATCCGCTTCTTTCAGCATGATAAGAAGAAAGGGATTGAACCAGTATATCGATGCACAGATTCGAAGGAGCATCTTATACCAGAGATCCCGATGGCAATAATGTGTAAGTTCATGGTAAAAGATAAGTTTTCTTTCTTCTGCTGAATACCCGGTTGCTGGTAGATACAATTTTGTATGTAAAAGTCCTGCAAGAAGCGGTGTGGTAAGACCTGCGTTTTGCCTGAGTTCCGGTATTCTGCGTACGTGCTTCTTTTGACACGCTGCACGGTACATCTGAATACTCACCGTATCACTTACCTGTAGACTCATCCGTTCCAGATTCCTTATAGAAAAATAATATGCCAGCAATTCTCCTGTCAGTTTAAGTACCGCTACGCTCGGCCAGACAGCAGCAAAAATCAAAGCCACAATTCCCAGCCATTTATCTGATTCGTACCTGACAGTTCTCTTTTGTTCCGGGATTTCTGTCAAATTTTTCATGTCATTGCTCGCAGATGATACGGTTTCTGTTATCTTTTGACTTTTCTCTGGTCTGACTGCGTAATCCGTTATCTTCGGGTTTTGCGTATTCTGTTGACTGCTTCTAAGTACTTTGAAATCCACCAGTGCCAGATTCTCCGGAAGGCGCACCGGAACACAAAGGCTTATCGTAATCAATAGCCAGATAAAGTACTTCCATCTCGCTGATACACGTCCTTTAAACAGAGTCGCAAGCACTTTTACCAGTAAAATTACTACTGCTGCAATAATATTCAGTTTCAGAATGTGCAGAATAAGAACTTCCATAATTTGCTATTCCTCCCTGTCCTCCAGGTTCTTAAGAAATTCACTGAGATCCTGGACTTCTTCTGAGCTGATCTTCTTTCCATGATAAAGTGAAGTTACAAACTTTTTTAGTGAATTCCCATAAAGTTTCTCAAGAACACTCTGGCTTTCATGTGCCTGATAATCTGACTGCGAAACCAGGGGTGTATACAGATTCATTTTTCCCTGTTTCGTCACTTCCACGAAATTTTTGTTCTCCAATCTGGTCAGCAATGACAAAATTGTTGTTGATGCAAGCTTTTTCTTCATATTGATCACTTTCTCGATCTCCGGTCTGGTCATCGGCGGAGTATTATTCCAAAGAACGAGCATAATATCCAGCTCTGATTCCGGAAGTCTCTGGTAAGTTTTTTTCACTTTTTCATACCTCCTGTTACATATTTTCTACAAATGTAGGAATAACTCTATTTTACCACGGTTCACGGAAATGGCAAGGGCTTTTGCACAATTTGCAAATGCCCTTGCCATTCCTGCAGCTACTGACCACTATCAGTCTATTTCTGTATAACTGCTGCCATTTTCATCACTCCATGTCCCGTCTCCGTTGTCCGTAAATCCTGTACCATTTTCATCCTGGAAATAATAATCACCATTTGTAGTTTCCGTAACCGTCACAGTATTACCGTTTGCATCCTGAAGGTCATGCTGTTCCAACGTATGTCCCAGATGATGAGTATCATCATTCAGAGCTGAGTAGGTATTTCCATTTTCGTCGGTATAAGTCTCATCCCCATTATCGGTATAGTTCATTCCATCATCTCCACGATATTCACAAGAATAATCTTTGTGAAGAATGTAATTAATCTCAATGGTATTTCCATCACTGTCAACTAATGTCATTGGTGAAGTAGAAAGGATATCGGAATCATCATTGCTGTCCGAGGATTTTGCAGAAGCATTTTCTTCTGTATCGGAGGAATCTGAATCTCCTCCTGACTTCTGACTGGCAGTATCTGTAGTTGCCTTATCAGAATCATCAGAAGAATCATCGGTCTGGTTTTCATTCTCCTGTCTGGTAAGTGAAGGATTTCCAGGATACGAAATATATTCTACAAATTTTCTGACGTCACTGATGTCATCTGCATCTTTTGCATATCCCACTGCCATATACAGGCTGTTTCCTTCTGAATAAATTGTCTGATAGCAGGCATCGTATGTGTCATTGCATTTGGCAATCCCTGTTTTGACATCCTCCAGTGAATATTTATAGATATTTACATAATCATTTCCGTTCGTATAGCTTGCATAGGTACCTTCCGTATCTGCTTTTTCCCATTCAGATCCAGCCGGCGGCTGTGTATAGAAATCGTTATTTCCTGCTGCCATAACCGTTGCAGCTGAAAAAATCCCAAGTGTTGCTACCGTCATAAGTGTCATAAATTTTGTCTTCATCGTGGATTCTCCTAGAATTTTATTTTCTACATCTGTAGAAGTTAATTGTATTCTACAACTGTAGAATACAATTGTCAATTCTTTTTTCTATATTTTTTTATCATCTCAGTTTAATTTCTATTTTTCCTTCCACTGGGCTATATAAATCCAGAGGATCTTCATCGCTTTCATAAACACGTCCTTCGCCTTCTCCAAATGATTTGCGGCATACTGGACATGATAGTCAGAACTAATATTTCTTTTTTCATTTTTCTGCAATCGTATTTCCATCAAAAGTGCCATTTTACGCCATTCTTGCAATAAAAAAAAGGTCCTCCCGGATAGACTATTATTGTTCCTGTCCATCCAGAAAGACCTGAAAATTAAAATGTTATATTTTTTAGAAATTATCCATTAAATTTCTGCAAACATTTAAATAAAATCATGGGTTTCGTTTTCTACAAACTCCCCATCTAAGAAAGCAAGATCATCCGTAGCTTCCTGTACTTCTGCTTCCTCGTCAGAATATTCTATCTGCCCACCTTTCTCTTCCTGCCTTTCACACCATATGACCAGACGTTTGGAGGCATCTGTTCCACAGGTGGAAAGCAGAAGCGTCGGGACTTCTTCCTGCGTTCCAAGTAAAAAAGCATCTCCATCTGCCGGTGTATACTCGCATTTTACGATCACAAAGATCCATACCCCTTCATCCGGAAGATACAGATAGAGGATATGGTGTTCTTTTAAAAATTTATCGCCAAGGAAATTTCGAAGTCCGCGGAACATGCTGCCATCTTTCATATTGTGACCATAAATGATGTTCTTGTCATCAGAAAAATCGGCATTGTTATCGGAATCCAGGAAAATGGCCCCTGCCACATGTTCTGTCTTCTTAAAAGTATGCGTCAGGTAATAGGAGTCATCGTTTCCCTGAACTACCGGGTAATCAATGCTGGTATCTGGGATCCGGATCCATGCAACGATATCCGGATTGATCTTTTTTAATGCCTTAAAATCAACCACGGTCTGTTTCCCATCGCTTCCGTCTGTTCCTTCTGTGTGGTCATCCTCATCTGTTTCCTTGACGTATGTACGCAGGTCTTCATATTCCTGCACACCTTCCCGGTACATAAAGTAAATGCCAAAACCGGTACATACGCAAAAACTGAGTACCATCAGGCAGACTGCCACGATCATGATTTCTTTTATGTATCTCATACAAACCTCCGATTATTCTTCCTGGAAAAAGGGCTGCCGGTAAATCGAGCAGCCCTGAACCGTATTCCTTAATTTCCTTTTTTCTTCTTATACCAGATCACGCCGCCAATGCCGCAGGCAGAAAGGACTGCCAGAAGGATCGGAAGCCAGATGTTGGTGCTGTCCCCTGTTTTCGTGCTGTTTCCTGTCGGTGTGCTGCCGGAAGGGGATTTGGTGTTTTTGATCTCTTTTACGATCTCGATCACCTTGGTTTTTCCGTCTTTGTATTCAAAGCGGATCTCCTCTTTTTTGCAGCTTAATTCATAACCATTTGGTGCTTTGGTTTCTACCAGGATATATTCCACGGTTTTCTCTACTTTTCCATTTTTATAAGTAGCAATCGGAATCTTGCCGCTTGTCGCTGTTCCGGTCTTATCCGTTACCAGTTTTTCTACGACTTTTCCGCTTTCCTTTTCACGCAGTTCAAATTCTGCTCCTGGAAGGGCTGCCTTACTGGTGGAATCGGTCTTTTTGATGACCAGTTTTCCATACGGATGTGCGTCCTTCATTTTGACTTTCTGGATTTTTCCAGTATCTTTTACCGTAAATTTCACATCTTCCGCAATGAGGTATCCATCCGGGGCCTGCTCTTCACGAAGGGTATATTCGCCTACCGGAAGTTTTTCGACCATATGCGGTTTATCTGTGGATGTCCAGCTTTCAACTTTCTTTCCATCTTTATCCAGGATGATCAGTTTTGCTCCCGGTACCTCACTGGAATCCGTAATGTCTTTCTTGCTGATTTCCACTTTGGTCACATCATCAAGCATCTGGTGTTTCTGTACTTCTTTTGTGTTTTCGACGGTAAATTCAATACTTTCCGCAGTCACATAACCATCTGCCGGCTTTGTTTCTGTCATCTTGTATTTCTTTCCTACGATAAGACCCTTGATGATATGTGCTTCCTCTTTGGATACCCATTCATCCACCGTATTTCCATTCTCATCTGTTACCTTTAAGGATGCTCCCGGAAGTTCTTTTTTGTCCGTCAGGTCTGCTTTGGAAAGTTCTACCGTAGTCTGTTCATCTTCAAAGGTGAACGCATACTCTGCAACACTGGTTCCACTGCCCTGGTACTCAAAAGTGAATTCCTGCGGTTCCTGGTCTGTTACATAGCCATCCGGGGCGGCAAGTTCCTTAATGTAGTACCTGCTGTCAACCGGGAGATCTGCAACAAACTGGATCTTTCCATCCTCATCTGTGGTCTTCAGTTCGATCAGGGTGTCTTTCGCAAGGAGTACTTTTCCTTTAGAAGATACGATATCGTCTGCTGCATAGAGGCCAAAGATTGCCCCGGAAAGTACTTTGTCACTGTCCTTTTCTTTTTTCAGGACTTCCACCTGTACCCTCTGGCGCGCATTCTGCCAGTCGGCACTATAAGTAACCAGAGGTGTATCCTGGTCACGGTATGTAAGATCCACATATCTTGGTTCATTATCCAGAACGTAGCCATGTGCGGTCTCTTTTTCCACGATGTAATAACGTCCAAGCGGAAGGTTATCCATCTGGGCGATGCCATTTCCATCTGTTGTAATGGAGCCGACCAGTTCATCTGCCGCATAATAATCTGCACTTACCCCGTCAGCTGCACGGATGGCTTCTGCCGCGTAAACATTGAAGGTTACATCAGTCAGGTTTCCGGTCACATAGTTGAACAGGTGCTCGATCATGCCTTTTGCATTGTCAAGAAGGGATACGCTGTCTAAGAATTCCCCTTTCTTGTTTACCAGAAGTCTTGCTACCGGGACTTCATCCTCCATTTTGACTTTCTGTACTTCTGCAGTATCAGAGATCGTAAACTCTACGTCTGTTGCACGTAAGTAACCGTATGGTGCAAGCTCCTCACGCAGAATGTATGTTTTTCCAACCTGAAGTCTCTTGATCACATGAGGGGAATCTTTTACGGATGTCCAGGAATCGATCACGTTGCCATCCTTATCCAGTACACTCATGGAAGCCCCGTCAAGTTCTGTTCCAGTCGTGATGTCTGCTTTTGTCACTTCTACCGTTGTCGGCTGGTTTTTCTTCACGGATTTTAATTTGATCGTTTTTACGTCCTGGCCCTGGTATGTGGCATCAAATTCCAGGATCTCATCGGAAGATACATAACCCGCCGGCGCCTGCAGCTCTTTTACATAGTATCTGCCAAGCGGAAGATCCAGCGTAAACGCTGCCTTACCTTTTTCGTTGCTTGTGATCTCCTGAAGCAGTGTATCTGCTTTTACGATTACCTTGTCGCCGGAAGAAATTGCTTCTTTATTGTATAATCCAAAGGTTGCACCTTTTAAAGTCTTTCCGGTCTCGGCATCCTGTTTTTCCACACTCAGCTCTACTTTCTGGCGTTCATTGGAAAATTCCAGTTTTTCTTCGATCTCCGGTGTGTTCTGATCCTTATAGATAAAGGATACTTCCTGACTGTCTGGATTTAAGACAAATCCGGCCGGTGCTTTTGTTTCTTTCACACGGTATTTTCCAAGCGGAAGGTCTTTGATAACAGCTTCCCCATTTTTATTAGTGGTCACTGTTTTTACCAGGGTATCCTTTGCATAGATCACGTGACGGTTTCCCTGCTCGTCCACCTGATGATCCGGTGTGAAAATATCTTCTGCTGCGTAGATTTCAAATTCTGCCCCTTCCAGGGAAGTTTCTTCGTATACAAAATCCTTTTTAAAGGATTTTAAGGTTTCACCGGATTTATGGATCACCAGTTTACCTTTGACCGGATGGTTTTCATAGGTCACGGTAATGATGGCATCCCCGCTGACAGAATCCATCTGATAAGCTGTATTCTTGTCAACTTTGATCTCCACATACTTGGTATTCTGGGTGTAGCCATCCGGCGCGCTCACTTCCTCGATCCTGTAATTTCCGCATTTTAAGGATTCCGGAAGGATCAGGTAACCATTTTCGTCCGTAAAATAGGATTTATGGACAACCGTATTTGGATAGGTCGTTACCTGTTCCACATACTTTTTCGCATCCAGGTCGTACACTTTGAATTCTGTATTGGCAAGGAGGACCGGCTGTTTGGTCTCATCATCCTGTTTCACGATCTTAAGCTTTGCTTTGAACTCATCGTCCAAAAGGACTCTCCATACCTGCGGTGTGCTGCTGTTCTCGGTTACGGTTACGATAAAATCATCTACCGGCATAAAATTATGCGGTGTTGTAGTCTCACGGACAATGTAGTGTCCATAAGGAATCGGGATGCTGCACGCATAGCCGCGTTCATCGGTAAACATTTCTGTTTTTCCGTCTTCCGTAAGAACGATCGGGGTCGCATTTGTAAAGTCATAGCTTCCATCGTCCTTTACAGTCAGGCTGCTGATCAGATAAGCAGAGAATCCGGCACCTTTTAAAAGATCCGCATCGGTCTTATCATTATCCGCTGCTTTGATCAACTGGAATGGCTGTTTGATCACGTCTTCTTTGGAAACGGTATTTCGTTTTACCGTCTCTACCTGGTCTCCTTCGTAGTCGCAGTTTACATCATGCTCCTCTTCGTCCAGAAGATAACCTACTGGAGGCGTGATCTCCTTCAAATAATACTTTCCAAGATACAGGTTGCTTACGCTTGCTTTTCCCTCTTTATCGGTCGTCAGGGTAGCTACCTGCTCGTCCTTTTTATAAAGGACTCCGCTCCTGCCATCCGGATGGTTAATGTCTTCCCTTGCATAGAGCCCGTAAATGGCTCCTTCAAATACAGCATCTCCCTGTGCGCTGTTTCCTGTCTCGCTGTCTTCTTTTACCAGGTCGATTGTTGCATTTACACGCTTATTTGTAAAGGTATGGCTAAAGTTTACCTTTTCTTCCTTATCATTGGTAAACTTAAAAGTGAAGGTGTAAGTATCCTCACTGTTTCTAAGGTAAAGTTCCGGTGCCTGGATCTCCCGGATGCTGTAGCTGTAATTGATCGGAAGTTCCGCTTTATAAGAAGCTTTTCCATCGGCTCCGGTCGTTGCTTTTTCGATCAGGGTTCCTTTGGGAACAACGGTCTTACCATCAACTTTGATATCTTCTGCTGCATACAGCCCGTAGATGCCTCCGGAGAGTGGATTTTTTGTCTCTTCGTCCTGCTTTTCCACACGGACTGCTGCCTTCTGGCGTTCATTTAAAAAGGTGGCACTGCCAGTCTGCACTTCTACGGTCTGGCCTGCATACACAAGCTCAACAGTCTTAGACTCTCCTTTGCATACATAATTATCCGGAGCCTTCGTCTCGGTTACTGTGTAGGTGCCAAGATAGAGATCCTTTAACGTAACGCTTCCGTCATCTCCGGTAACCAGATTATCCTTGACAAGTGCACCTTTTTTATAGATGAGGGTGCCATCTGCCGCCTTGATATCTGCACCTGCATAAACACTGTAAACGGCTCCTTTCAATTTCCGTTTTTCGTAGGCAAAGGTCACACCATCTTCCGTGACGGTCGCTCCGGTAAGCACTTCTCCTTCTTTATAAATGGTGAGTGCACCTTTTTGCTCTTTATCCGTTAAGTTCTTGGAAGCGGTCTGCCCCACGACCAGTTTTACCCCATAGGCTTTCGTATCCAGCACATATCCGGATGGGCCTGAGATTTCACGAAGGTAAACGGTATCCTGTGTTTTGGTGATCTTTACTTCGGATTCCCCTTTTGCATTTGTTGCCGGCATTTTTTTGATAAGTTTCGTGCAGGCTTCATCTGCATAGATGCCGTAAACGGCACCTGCAAGGAGCGCGTTGCTCCCCTTATCTTTTTTGATGATCTTGACCGTTGCTTCATCCGGCCAGTCTACCTCCAGGTTCAGCTCCAGTGTATCGGTATAATATCCAAAGCCGATATCCTGGCTGTTCGCCAGATTTAAGAGCATGGCATGGAAATTAAGCGGATAGTTGGATGTGATCGCATATTTTCCTTTCAGGCTTCCAATATTCTGGGTGGTTGCTTCCAGATGGAATTTTTCACCGCCCTTTACGCTCACATTTCCGGTCCCGGTTTTTCCTGTCGTCTCATTTACAAGGGAGACCCCGTTTTCCAGATGGATCGTGATCACAAAAGCTGCGTTTGCCTTCCATGTGAAGGTCGGGCTCTGGTTTCCATTTGCAGAAGCACTGAGCCCAGGTGTCAGCTCCATGGTCGTTGGATCCGGCATCTTTGCAAGGGCTGCCTTGATCTCTTTTAACATGTTTTTGGCAGTTGTCGAAAGGGATCCTCCAAATCCGGATTCCCCGTCATATAAATAATCGACCAGATAATGCTGCATTGCACGGGTCTCGGAGGAACAGCCGTATTTTTCCATGATGGATTTGATATTATAGCCGTTGAATGTGCCGCCCCATCCGGGACCGCCATATCCGTAAAACATGGCCTTCCTTAAATAACGGTCATCGCCGCCTTCATCCAGTTCGACCATATTTTTATAAGTCGTTCCACTTGGCGGGGACTGTTTACTGTGCTGCATGCAGTATGCATAGACGGTATAAGTCTTTCCGCCTGCTTTGTAACGGATATACTTATAGGAATCATTTCCGCCCTGTCCCATAACAGAATCAAAAGGATGCAGTTTTCCATCTGAATAATAGTAATAGGTATTAGCTTCAATGTCTGTTGAATCATCCCACAAGTCTCCATCGGAAGCTACCATGGTACTAATACCGCCCTCAGCCTGGTCATATAGCACACTTAATGCAACATCATCTTCCGGCATCTCAAAGCTGAAGGAATTTGTTCCCTCATCGTAGCTTACTTCTGCATACAGAAGATCTTCGGTATTCTCTGTCTGGTTTGCTTCGACAAGACTTGTTCCCACTGCGATCAGGCTTCCCTGCGGGATATCACCGGAAAAGTTAACCGTCTCCCCCGTCTGGTAACGTCCGTCCTCGTGGTCCAGTTCAATATTGAATTCATTTCCCTGTACGATGTCAACCTGATGGCTTCCATCCTCTGGTTCCTCATCGGAAAATTCTTCTGCTTCCTCTTCTTCTGGCTCCTCCGTTTCTTCCGGCTCTTCCAGGGTTTCCGGGGCATCTTCCGGGCTTATGGTCGGGAGGACGGGGTCTGCCTCCGGTTCGTCATCGCCGCTTTCCTGTTCCTGACCGCCATTGGATCCGTCTGTTTCTGCTTCCCTTGGTGTCACCGTAATGTTTCTGGCAACCAGATAGGCTTCCCCGGATGCGGGTGTAACAAGATATACGCATTTATAGGTTCCCGCATGGTTATAATCAAATACAGTCCCGTCTTCCATTGCTGCTTTTTTCAGTTCCACATGGTCTCCTTCAGAGAGTTTCAGTCCTGTAAAATCATTCTGGATATCAAAGGCTTCCCCTTCGGTAACCATAAGCGCAAGTTCCGGATCAGCAACGGTTTCCTCGATCAGTTCTTCCTCGCTTTTCTCCGTCTGCGTTTCTGTCTGTGTTTCTGTCTGTACCTCGATCTGCGTCTCGCTCTGTGCGGAAACGCCTCCCACCTCAGCGGCGGATACTGCAGAAGCTCCTGTCTGCAAGAGCGTAGTGCAGCACAGAGCAAAAGCCATCGCACCCGCCATCCATCTTTTCTTCCAGTTTTTTTCCAAGTGCACGTTCTCCTTTCATGATCGCTTTTTTCCCTGCAGTTTTCTTTTGGTCCGTCTCTTATCTGCATCGCTTTCTCCTTTCTTCCGGCTTTTTCAGCCAGATAAAAAGGAAACTGAAAAAAATTCCAGTTTCCCTTTTATCTGACCAAACATTTTATGCCGTCTTCCTGTGTTCTTTTTCCTCTTTTTGAAGGATCCAGTCATCCACGCCTTTGTAGTGTTCCATCCAGGTACCGGATGCATCGGTATCCCAGGTAACTCTTTTGCAGGACACATTCAGTTCCTCACAGATCTCATATAGTTTTATACAGCCTTTTCGGATCATGTCCCTCTTTCTGCGCTTTCTGGGGCATTCTCCATGATACAGATGAATTCCATGTTCACATTGCCGGCACGCACTTTTTTCATCGTGCTTACAGGACAATTCCATCATTTTATCCATGTCGTAACATTCGTAAACTCTTTTTAACCCCTGCTCTTTCAGTTTTCGCAAGACAGTTTCCAGTCCTTTATGATTGGAAACTCCAGGGACTCCGATATAAGGATTTCCTGTACACATCCATGCGATCTCTGCCTTTAAGATCCCTTCTGTTACGTAAACCGTGCCATCCTTTATTTTCCCAAACATTCCTGCCGGGCTGCCGCTTGATGTGCCTTTTTCTAAGCCGCTGCTGGTAAACCAGAGGTACTTCCGTTCTTTTAAAGGAACATCCAGCCGGATCTGGAATCCTATGATCCGTTCCTTCCCATCCCGGACCGGGCAAAGATACCCGTTATTCTTCCTATAAAAAGCAGCTTCCCAGTCACCATCCCGGTTGATGAAAAATCCAGGAACCCCATCCAGGCGAAATCCCTTTTTTAAGAGCTTTCTGGCAATGGCCACGGAATTCTCCTCATCCGTACTTAAAAAACCTCGTTCTTCCATCTGTCTGACCTCATTTAACGTCAGCCCACGTAGGAGGAGGTTCCTCCGGTGTGTTTCCTTAAGCTTAAGAAAAGTGAGCATCTCCTTATATACCTGGTCCCGGTAATCCCATTCCTCTTCCGTAAGGGAAATGCGTTTCTTTTTAGGAACGATAGAAGCGAACCCATTTCGTGTCGTGGCCTGCTGCCTTTCATCCGTTCCAGAAAAAGAAAGTGCCTGCCTTATCTCACGGTAGGCTTCTTTATACCGGTTCCTTCCATAAATGCCGGATAGTTCCGCATACAGTGTCAGCATGTTTCCGGATGCTCCGCAATGATAGCAATGGTAAACATTTTTCAGTTCTCCATTTTTGCAGATGCAAAAACCGCATTTTCCTCTTAAATCCCCGCAAAAAGGACATTCCACCGGAAATTCGTCCTGGTAAGAATCACTCAGTCTTCGGATTGACAAAAGATCTGCTACTTCTGCGATCGTAAACGATTCTCTGGCATACATGCCTTCCTCCTTTTCATAAAAGATGGCCCCGTTCCCGGAGCCACCTCGAACTGTTTCTCTGTTTTCAGGCTGCTTTTTGCATTTCCTTTTCATGATCCAAAAGAATCTTCGCAGCTTTCTTTATTTCCTGATTCTGGCCTTTGTAACGCTGTACCAGCCATTTGATCGTCTGGTAACCTCTGGCATCCTGCATCATTTCCCCAAGAGGGGTTCCGGCATAGACACCAAAATTGCAGATAACCTTTTCTGCCCATTTCACTTCGTCTTCTGCATCCTCTACGTTATCTATATCCTCTACCGTTTCCTCTGCCGTCTCTTCTGGTGTTTCTTCCTCTTCTTCTGCATCAAAAGAAATCTCATCATCCTCATCAAATGGAACTTCATCCGTTTCTTCTACTGCACGGAAACCGTCTGCATCCGTCTCGGCAGTAATTTCCTCATCTACGGAGATTTCCTCGGTCTGAACCGGATCTTCCGCTTTGGTTTCTTCATCGGAAAATTCTTCCAGTCCGCTTTCACTTTCTTCCATTCCAAAAGTCATCTGTCTAGGCAGGTTTTCTTCTGTATCCGTTACTGCATATTCCACTTTTACAGGATCTTCGGATATGGCATTTCCATCACGCAGTTTTTTACGGTCCGTTTTCTTTTCCTGACCGGTTCCGTTTGCTCCTGCTTTGCTGCGGTTTCTTTTCTTTCTGTCTTTTCCTGTTTCTTTTTCGGCTTTTCCGGTTTTACGGAAGCTTCCTGCTTCGGCATTTCTTCTTTTTCCGTCCCACGCATGTCCGGATCGTTCATTCCAGATGCCTGCATGATATTGAATTTATTCAAGAAATAATATTTCAGGCCATACGTCCATGCCGCACCTTTTGCTTTATCCGGTGCTTCATTGGTTCCAATGACATGCAAAAAGCTCCGTACCTTGTCTCCCGGACGGTCTGCATTGGTCCAGCACAGTTCCAGGTCAGCCTCATATCTCCAGAGTGCTCCCATTTCCTTTAAAAACACGGAATTGCCCTGTTCGTCCATCTGAGTCGGCCTTTCACTTAAGATGTCAAAATCGACCCCGTATTTATTAAGGGCCGGTGTCAGGCATTCATAAATATCATCCAGTTTTACAAAATCATAAGTAACGTCCTCACTGTACCGTTTGCGGATCAGCTTCGGCACCTTTCTTCTGATCTTGATCATCTTCTGGTTCAGATTCATGTAATTGTATTTACCCATATTATTCGTTTCCTCCTGATTTTTTCATTTTTTATACTAAGCAGAACGCGGAAGGCTTACCTCCGGCCCTGTCCCAGTCTTTTTTAACATTTCTTCCATTTCCTCCCGGATACATCCGATACAGATCTTCTTTTTTGAGATCTCCGGAAGTTTTTCAAGCAGCCACTTCTGGGCGAAAAGCTCTGCTGCCCGCTGTGGGTTGCTTAAATATTCCAGAAACATCCAGTCAGAAAATTCCCACTTCATATCCGCAAAATGAAACTGCGGCTGATAGATCAGATCCTCCGGCCGCTTTCCTTTTTTAATAAAACGGTCTGCATTTAGCTGGATATAAACCCTGCTGATCTCCGGGATCATCTGTGAAGCTGCATACCCGCCTTTTAACAAAAGTTCATCCCATTGTTCCCGGATAAGTTTCTTTCCAATGCGGCTTATCTGTGTTTCCAGTTTCGGGATCAGATCCTCACGCACAGGAAAACCAAAATCATCCGGTATCCCGATCGGCTTCAGAAAAAGATCTTCTGCTTCATAAAGGGAATACTCCGGCATGTGGATCACGGCACACCAGTTCCGGTCTGTTTTTCTGTTTTCCTTTAAACAGTCAAAGAAAAAGAAACAGTTTCCATATCTTGCCTTTATAAACAGCTGTCCGGAAAATTCTTTTACTTCACAATCCGGCGATTTCAGCCATGCGATCAGTTTTTCTGCCTCCCTGCTCTCTTTTAACCAGTCCGGAAGTTTTCTATCCATCACATACCTCCGTAATTTAGATATATGGCAGGGAATACCTGGAATACACCATCTTTGCCCGTTTTAAAAATGCAGAGCCTTTTTCTGCTTTTGCAAACCATTCCACAAAAAACCGTGTCAGGTTCTGCTGCAATGTCCGGTGGGTATCAAGGGCATAATCCACAAATTCCCCATATCCGTCCATACTTCCTGCAAGCAGGTAGCAGGTAAACATTTTTGCCATCTGCTCTTCATCTGAAGGATTGATCTCCATTTCCTCTGCACCTTCATACACCAGGCGCACCCTTTCTGGCTGTTCCTTTACATGCAGACACAGATCATCGGCCATCAGTTTCGATGCTTCGTTTCGAAGGTCGTAATATCTGACCTCTGAAAGACCTTTTAGCCAGGCAAACCCAAGATAAGTGTAATTGTCTTTTATTTCCTGCTGCTCTTTTGCCATGGACTCCATAAATTTTTTGTGTCCGGTGGGATGGCAGTTCAAGTATTCATCTACCAGCAGCCTTGCCACATCTTTTCCATTCGTAACCTTCATGTTTTCCTCCCATCAAAAAAAGACAGTCCATACTGTCTCCATTCTTTTAAATCCTGTTAGTATTTTACAGTGCCAGGAATATCATATTCATGCCAGCGTTTTGACACACAGCCGGCAATTTTTTCTTCCAGAGCTAAAAGTCCTCTCTCATTCGTCTTTTCCTGCCTTGCAATGGTAATGGATTCACAGATCCCGCAGTAGATCTCGTATGCGCTGCATGGCTCATCCCCGGTAGTAGCCTTAAACTGCTCCACGGTTTCTGCAAGCAGTTTTTTTCCAAATCCCGCCTGCTTCATGATCCCTGCCATGGCATTTGCCGGATGCTCGATCCAGATATCACACAGCCGCATGACCCCTTTTAAGACTTCCCGGTAGTAATCAAAGATCGACTCTATGTTTTCCGTGAAATCTTCCATTCCTTTACAGTTTTTGTGCGTAACCTTCAGGGCATTGCCAAGGATCACATTTCTTGTCGGCTCCTGCAGGGAATAAAAAATATTCGCTCCGGACACACCAACGTCTGACGTAGTGATCCGTACAACTGCTTTTATGTCCTTATCGGTCTTTCTTCCATAATTCTGCATCAGTTCCTTATAAACATCTGTAAGTTTCGTATCTTCCAGCTGCCAGGACGCCGTAACAGAATAATGATCTGCATAGCCGTTTAAAAACGTTGCCTTCTCATAGTCCCCATGGATATATGCCGAGGTAACCATGTACATATCCGGCATGGATATGATGGCATAATCTTTTTCATCACCAGACAGGACTGCCCTTATTTTTCCTTCACAGAAACGGATCAGTGCTCTTCCTCTTGCAACCTTCAGGCATTTATTCAAGATCTCTGCCAGTGTTTTCTTATCGACATCTGCCAGGGCTTTTCCATCAATCCTGGCCCGTCCTTTCAACGATTTGATTGCTGAATTTCCTATATAACAGATCCTCTCGGGCAGGATAAGAACCAGCCTGGAATGAGATAAGGTATCTTTTTCCAGTGCTTCCAGGGAAATGCCCGGAACCTCTGTACAGGTTTCCTCTCCTGCAGCTGCTACCTTTAATTTCTTACTGGTGATCCGGATCCATTCTGCCCGGCTGTCTATCTCTTCCAGATACTCGCACAGTTCCTTTTCTGTCCGGAACTCCTTATAAAAGTCATCTTTATAATACATAATGTCCGCCTTTCCACGCTAGCTGAAAATCCGGACTTCAACAGCCTGTATCTTTCCATCTTCGATGCAAAACACATAGCCGTCTTCTGCCATCTCCATAAGCATTCCAATTTCCAGTGCATTTGCGTTTTCCCATTTAATTGTCTCCATAATCGACCCTCCTGATTTTACAATGTGTTTTCTTTTTTTGATGTTCTTAAGGTATTTCTTTTTGCAGTTTCCTTAACTGCCAGTTTCATTCGTGCTCCTCCTTTCTGCTTTTTATGCAATAAAAAAAGACACAAAAAGAATCTTCTTTCCTTCTTGCATCTTCCTTATATTTTGCATATCCATTTTTTCTCATTAAGGGCAAGACCGCCCCAAAGTGTTTCTTCCGGAATGTCCGGAACTAAAGAATAACCACAGTCTTTTATAGACTGTTAAATTATTTTTCATTTAAAGACTACCACAACATTTTGCGGTTGTCAATTAATTTTAACTATATATTGTGTTATTGTGTGAGCTATCTTTATTATTCTGCTACATGTTGTGACAGGCGGCATGATACCGCCTGTCTTTTCATCCGTCTGCATAAGTGCATGTATCTGAGGGGAATAGGTAATCTGTACATGCACTATGAAAACGTCTTACTCAGCGTTTGGATCCGCCGGGGAAATATTTTTGGCAAGGCTTCGCCCGTTGGCATCCGTCCCTGCTTCAAAAAGGACCGGCTGGCCACCGCTTAATTTCCGGTATCCATCCATCTGGATCTCCGAAAAGTGGGCGAAATAATCAATCCCGTCTTCACCGGTGATAAAGCCGTATCCTTTCTGTGCGCTGAACCATTTCACGGTTCCCTGTAGTGTTTCTGACATATCCTTCTCTCCTTTGCTGTATTTCCCGCAATAGTCTTTTGCGGAAACAGGGCAGCATGGAATCGAACCATGCCTGGTGCTCCCCTCCCTGCTATAAAAGGAATCTCTTCCTCTTATATTTCTTCGTTTCCCAAAAAAGTACCGTTATTGAGTGCTGCATCCACCCGGCGGATTCCTACCAGCTTCTTTTCATTTATGCCAAAATAAAACCGGTAACGTTTTCCCTCCAAAACTTTTACGTTTTTATCCAGCAAAAGTTCACTCTGCCGTCCGGCCGGATCACTTACCCGGATCTTCCGTAATCTTGCAAAGGGATTTTTCCCGTCTATCCCGGTTACCAGCCCTTCCACGATTTCATAGGTCTTTTTATCCGCGGTGCGGAAAATAAGATATGTTCTTATAAACCCGATAATCCCAAGCAGGAAAGACCAGAAAATAAAAGTTTTGTCTTTCATCCATGTTCCCATAAATAATCCGAAAAGCAGGATAAAAAGAGACAGGATACCATATCGCTGGATCCTGTCCTTAAAAAAATCCGGTATATTCTGATAACGTGTGCCAAAATCTTCCAAGCATTTATACAGCCTGTGCCAATACGGATGTTCCGTTTGCTTCAAGACAGTCCTCCCTTCTTATGTTGTCGATCACAAGCTGTTTCTTATAGTAAAGCTGCGCTACGCGGCTTATAAATTCCCGTTGTATCTGTTCCTGGAGGGAATCTTCCAAATGGGACTCCCTGCTTTTTGCCTTTTCTTTTAAGCATTTCAGATGATAGGAAACATCCCCTTCTCTTTGAAGATAGGAAAGTAGCTGGTATTCCTCTTCTGTAAGCAGCGGCTTTTTAAAAGCCCTCAGTGAAAACTTCAGTCCTTTTCCCATGGAAAGGGCTTCCATAAAATGCTTCATGCGTTCTGTCCGTGAAAAGGCCATGGGAGCCATGACTGACCGGCTGATAATACTGTATACAGCTTCCTCTCTGGTACATCCTTCTGTCAGAACAACCAGGCCCCGCTTTACCAGACGGTTCAGGCAAAACTGAAAATCCTCTTTGTCCGCCCATTCCTGTGCCTGTTTTTCTCCAAGGCTAAATACAAGAAGACGATGCATCTGGGAATGGACCTTATCCTCTTCACAGAAAGACCAGGTGAGCGCAGCCCACAAAATAGTTTCCATTTCTGTAAGTACTTTTTCTTCCCCATCTACCCAGACACAAAACCTTCCATCTGCATCATCTTTTTTCATTCCGATTGCTGTATACCATCTCATGACATTTTTCCTCCTAGCCATTTAAGCTCTTTTTAATCTCTGCTTCTGATCTGTTTTCTTTCATAACTTGTTATCCATACATCATTTCCAGGAGTTTTGGAAGTACATACCCCAAAAGCATGCCTGCTGCCGTACAGATTCCGATATTCGGCCGCCGCAGTTTCCATACTTCCTGTGTTTTGGTCCCGATAATCCTTGTTCTTCCTGGTACGATCCACCTGAGTTTCCGATAAAACTCCATGAATCTCTGATTGTCAAAGCCAAAGGATCGTACACAGAAAACATCCCGTTCCTGTTCTTCCTCATCCAAAAGGAAAAAGCTTTTCTGTTCTTTCCCTTCTTTTCGGATCACGATATAAAATTCCGGAACTCCCCGCCTGGTTCCTTCTACGATCTTGTCCATCTCATCGTAAAAGATCCTGCAGGACTCATATTTTCCGTTCTTTTCCGGCTGGCAGACTGCCAGGCTGTCCTCTTCAAGTGCCATATAACAGTTTTCTGCCTCCATGATCCTCCGGCTGATTTTTATGGCCTGACGAAGAAGCAGGATTATCGCAAGCGCCAGTGCAGTACACAAATATACAAGATCCCAGCATCTTTTCTGGTATATGAAAAAGTATGCGCTGATTCCCTCTGCCACACTGCATATTGCTGTCATAATAAAATACTGTTCTTTAAGGTCCATCAGATGATATACATCATCTTCTGTCGCCTGTAGTCTCAAGGGCATCCATCCTTTCCGTCATGCCACGCTTATTTTATCCGGGGATTTCTTTTTTTCCTCTCGGCTTTTTATATAGTCTGTACATTCCCGGATGGTCTGTTCACACAGGTAATAAGAAAATTTCCCGATATGTGTGTCCTTTTCCCGGAGATTCAAACGGTTCTGAAGCCAGATATATGTGCTGTGTTTGGTCATATAACCATTTTTCCAGATTGCATCCAAAGCTCTGTGTGCTTCGATCCGCTTATTACGCAGATTGCTGTCAGCCATGGTTCCCATGGGACGCATACTTTTTTTGTGTGCCCCAATGTATGAATCACAGGAAGGATAGCCGCTGCATACATACAGGTATTTCTCCGGATCCAGGTTGTTATCCCCATAGACATAGGCTGCAGGCCTAAGTACCCCGGGTCTTTTGCAATATGGACAGTACAAGGTTTCCCTCATCTGTTTTTTCTTCTTTTTTGCCATCTGACGTCACTCCTTTCCATCTTTATCTCCGATATTAAAGAAATCCCTTTTTCTGTGTCAACAGAATTCTTTGAAAATCATAAAAACATTTTCAGGAAGCTCTTTTGATAAGCCTTGTGATAATGCCTTCTGCCACTTCATAGTTGTCGTTGATGCGGGTCACCACAAATCCGATCTTATCTTTCTTTCCCGGAAGTGCGGACATATTGCAGGAATGTGCCACGGCATTGACTCCGATATCAAGGCGGATAAAATAGGTTCCCTTATAGACTTCCGTAATGATCCCTGTATATTTTCCCTGTTTATGGCATTTCCGGAGATTATCTTTATTGATATTGGCTGTCGGACTCTTTGCATCCACCTCTATAATGATCTGGTCAACAGAGCTTGCTTCCACCTTATTGACCATGACCAGCACCAGATCGCCTACCTGGAATTTTTCTCCGGCATCTACCATCCACTCCCAGGCCATGTCTCTGGCCCGGACAGATACTTCTACACCAAAGACTTCCAGGCGGACTGCTTTGGGAGCTACTGCGATCACCCTTGCTTCTACGATCCTGCCTTCATAGAGCATTGGTTTTTCTGTATCTTCTCCGATATAAAAAGTCTGTCTCTTTTTAAGCATTGCATCTTTTCTGGATGCTACAACACTCCGGCTCTTGTTATCCAGATCTTTGATGATGAAATCAATGTCACAGCCGAGCATGTTGTTAGCAATACGGACCTGACGGTTTAAGGTATCCGCATTTTCACGCCCGTCTCCCTGAAGGTTGATCATCATTTCATTCATTGGGATAATGATCCGGAAACCATTAAAGTATGTAACAGCGACCATCCACCCGCTCTCCAGTTTTTCAATGCCCCCGAGCTGGCCCGTCAGGATCTTTCTGGTACGATGTGCATTCAAAAGCTGATGCCATCTGGCTTCTTCCTGTTCCTCCATGCTTTCAACCTGTGCGTCTACATCAATTGTCAAAACACCATCGTAGACCGCACGCGGAACATCTTTTTCCCCATTTCCCGCCAAAACTGTTTTTTTGGTATCCTCCATATACTTCCTCCTGTTCTTATTTATTTTTGTCTTCTCTGCTCCATCCAGAAAACTCCTCCGGTACTCAGGAAAGACAAAAGAAGACACAAAAAAAGCAGCCCGTTTAAAGCTGCTTTCTTCATGCCTTCTTTTTACAGATACCATTCTATAATACATGGAATTCTATGTCAATATTACCTCGATTGCAATAGTGTCGCATATTAGTTCCTTTTATGAAGCCTGTACGACAGAAGGATTTAGTAACACTAAGAACTGCCAGATTCCTGTGTCCTTATAGAAAATTCCATCTCATATGTAATTGTTTCATTATATAGTGTTTATTTCTTCCTCTTAATCGTCCCCAATAAGACAACCGACCTTCTTGTACATTTTTAAACTATAGATATTACGGAACAGTTGCAGTAGATATATATTTTTTCAAATAGCTGAAGGATAATACCTGATTATCTGTTATTTATATACATAATACATATTGAATTTTAGTAAAACTAGAGGATACATAAAAATGCCATTAACCAAAGAACAATTTCTTAAACAATTAAATTCTGATTGTTATTTCTCCACATACTCTTCTGCCATATGTACTGCCATAGCACCATCTGCCACTGCTGTTACTATCTGACGAAGTAACTTTGTTCTGACATCTCCTACAGCATAAACACCCGGAATACTCGTTTCAGTGTTTTCACCTGCCACAATATATCCTTTATTATCCAGTTCTATCTGATTACCTAAAAAATCTGTTGTCGGTTTTCTTCCTATACTCACAAACAGGCCGTCACATTCTATAATGTTTTCTTCTCCTGTAACTGTATCTTTCAACCGCACACCAGTCAATCGTTCTCCATAAATCAGTTCATTTACTGTATTGTTCCATCGAAACTCTATATTTTCAGTTTTCATCAGCTGGTCATGGTAGATTTTCGTTGCACGTAATGTATCTCTTCGATGAACAATGATGACTTTCTTAGCAATTCGACTTAAAAGAACAGCATCTGATACAGCAGAATTTCCACCACCAACAACCACCACGATCTTATCTTTATAAAACATACCATCACAGGAGGCACAATAAGCAACCCCATGACCTATCAATTCTTTTTCTTTAGCAAGGCCAAGTTCTCTTGGATTTGCTCCAGTAGCAATCACTACTGTTTTCCCAATATAAATTCCCGAACTAGTTTCTACTCTCTTAAGCTTTCCTGTTAAATCCATATTATAAACTTCAGCATATTCACTTTTAGCGTCAAATTTTTCCGCCTGTTTTTGCATTTTCTCTGCCAATGAAAATCCGTCAATTCCATTTTCAAAACCAGGATAGTTATCAATCTGCCAGGTCAATGACATCTGACCACCTGCAGATAATTTTTCTATAACAATTGTATCAAGTCCTGCTCTGGCTGCGTATAATGCTGAAGTATACCCTCCAGGTCCTCCCCCTACGATAATCATATCGTAAACATGATTTTCATTCATACAGCAGTCCTCCTTTTATTTTTCCAATGCTTCATTAATAAAATTCTCTATCATTATTTTTGATTCAGGTGCAACAATAGAATCTATTGCCTTTCCATTTCGATATAAAACCAGCGTAGGAATCACCTCAATCTTTTCAGCTTCTGCAATCTGCGGTTCTTCATCAATATTTACTTTTCCAGCAACAAGAATATCGCTGTATTCTTCACTTATTTTTTCATAAGCTGCTCCAATTCTACGGCAATAACCACACCACGGTGCCCAGAAATCAACCAAAACCGGTTTTTCCTTATGAATTAATTGTCCAAACTTTTCTTTATTTATATTTATAGATGTCATATTTTTCAACTCCTTCTCCTATTTGAACTTAATATACCCCAAATAAGTGCTTGCTTCCGTGATGATATCACAGAAAAGTTGATTTACTTTATTACGCTTTTTTACTTCTATTTACAGCATATGTCAGTTATATAATTGACTCTTCTCAATAAATTAAGTATACTCTCATCTTTGACAGTTACAAAAAGATGGGAGTATTATACGTTCAATTCATTATTTTCGGCAAGTAAGAAATAATCAATATGAGAATCACATAACACAAAAGGATGTACTGCGGTAACTTCTACATTACCTTGGCACATCCTTTCGTACTATTATTTTTTGCTATTCTTCTTAATGGCAGCTGTGGCTTCCACATCCATGCTCACCACATGTATGTCCTTCCCCGTGGTTGTGCTCATGGTGAGAACATTTCACATCCGGATTATACTCAAGTGTTTCATTGATAAAAGCTTCTACTGCTTCATCTGCATCTCCGGAAACTCCTCCGAAAAGCTTGATGCCTGCTGCCGCTAACGCTGTCTGTGCGCCGCCTCCGATTCCGCCACAAATCAAAACATCTGCATTCAATGCATTAAGAACTCCTGCCAATGCGCCATGTCCGCTTCCATTCGTATCTACTATTTCTGAATGTACTACTTTTCCTTCCTCTACATCGTAAATCTTAAATGTCTCTGTGTGTCCAAAGTGCTGGAAAATCTGTCCATTTTCATATGTTACTGCTATTCTCATAATACCTTCTCCTTTTTCTGCTGCATATTTTTTGTAAATTTCCTGTTTGTAACATCCTCCAAAGCTGCAGTTGCCGCTCTGACCGTCACAGATTCTGAAATCCCCGCCCTCAATTCTGAGCGGATGTCCGTCAATAAGTGCATCTGCTATTTTCTTCCGGGCAATCTCGTAAATCCGCTGGACCGTCGTTCTTGCGATCTGCATAGATACTGCACACTGCTCCTGACTATAACCTTTCTTGTCCAAAAGACGGATTGTCTCGTACTCATCTACCGTCAGAACAATGGGTGTTTTTTTCTCCGTATCATCTGCCGGAAGAAATTCTAAAACATTGGGGAAATGGCAGACTTTTCTGCATTTTACTGGTCTCGGCATAAACTGCTCCTTTCTCGCTTTTCTTATATAATAGCCCTATAAAAGGCATATGTCAATAACGTTTTTGACATATGCCTTTTATGAATCACCTTATAGTATTACTTCTTTTCATTATTTTTTAATTTACAGATACCCTGCGTCATTGTTCCCATTGGACAAAATGTACACCAGGTTCGTGGCTTATATAACACCATTACAATCAACCCTAACAACAAAGATGTAAGCATCAAACTATAAAATCCAAAACTAAACTGTGCCACCCAATCAGCTACTGTTCCGGCAGTGTATGTCCATCCCCACGGAACACGGAAGGTCCAGAATAATTTGATGGCTTCACGTAAGGATGATGCTCCGGCACCAACTAAATATGTCTGAAATACCATATTCCCAAACATTGTAAGGAAAAATATCAAAAAGCCGTATCGGAACCATTTTGAACTCATCCATCGCGGGGTTGGTTTATTTCTTGAGCATTTTAAATCTCCACCAAGCTTACTAAAAAGCTGGCCACGTCCACACAAATGATTACAGAAAAATTTATTTCCACCGAATATTGCTATTCCTAACGGCAACAGGAAATCAATCATCCCAAACCAGGCGAACAAAATATTAAAAAAACCGAGTGTAAAATAAAGGATCGCCCATATCCATAAATAATCATACCAATGTTTCTTTTTCTTCACATCGCTGTCCTCTCTTTCATTTCAATACAACCTGCCGGACAGGACTTTGCACATTTTCCACATCCTACACACACTGTTTCTTCTATCACAGCATAACATCCATGGTAAACTTTGGCCGCTGCCAGCGGACAAGTATTTTCACATACTCCGCAGGCAACACATCTTTTTTTATCGACACTTGCCACTCTTTTTGCCAATGCTTTGTTCCCCTTTCAAATTTTGTATCTCTATTGTACCTGAAAAAGGTAAATCCTTCTGTGACATTATTACATAAGAATTTACCTTGAACGCTAATCATTACAATGACATATTTTTATTATACATTACCTTTATATTTATATATGATGTTTAGAATCTCCTCAGTTGTTCGAATAATTTCTTTTTGTTTTTCTTTCATTGTTATAGATTTGCTTTCTTCTTCAGCTAACGAAGAGTAAAGGTGAATGGTATTAGCATGATTCCATATCTCATCGCAAATTTTCTCGATTTCATCAGAACTCCGAAATGCCTGGTCTGTTTGCATTTGCAAGTGTTCTCGTTGCTCTTCCAGATGATTCATCCGTTCTTGTAACTGATCCCTTTCTTTCTGCAATCGATCATGTTGTGCTTGCAGTTGATCTATTTGTATTTTAATTTCACTCATCTTTTCTTTCTGTCTCCGCATAAGCATCATCAAATATACAACTACAAATACAAATAATAGTATTATGTACAGCATAAACTTCTCCTCACGACACATATATTTCGACGGTTTTCCGCAAATCAACTATTGATAATGGCATAGAAAGAACAGTTAGTTTTCCTGAATTCTTTTTAATCTCAACAGCATCAGGATTGCCTGTGATTAAAATTACAGGTGTTGTCCTGTCCGCACGCCATGGCTGATTCGGTTGGCTCGTCATATCTTCGGTAACAATCCAAAGATCCGGCTTATGTCTGCCTAATTTTGTTTTAGCACTTTCCGGTGTATAAAACAGCATGATCTGATCTGAAATAAACTGCAATGTTTCTTTTAATCCTTTTGCATAACGTTCACTGCCACAGACTAGTGCAATAATAGAAGCAGCTTTCTTTTTTTGTGTTACCTGAACAAAATCCAAAACTGGTGTATTATAGAGACTAAAGTCTTTTTCCAAATGAACTTTATCATAATAACTCTTTGCTGCCTTGCACATCCTCAGACAAAACTGTTCTATGTCTATATGAACATCGTTTCCGTTCTCCTGTATGTTCATACTGTCCAACTGACAAACTGACATTCCACAGTTTAGTCCAAGATGAAAGCGTATATTATTTTCATCATTCAAAAATCCTTTATTTTGATGAAGATATTCACATCGAAGCTGCCAACAGCGTTCTCCGCAAATATATGGCTTTTCACCAGATTGAGATAGTTTAAAGTAGTCCCCTGCATATTCATCAAACCAGCGAATATACTGGGTTCCCACATCACGGGTCGGATTCTTTTGCCGATCCAGCATAACCCGGCCATCTCGATAATGTTTAACAATTTCCGGGAAAGCAATACCTCCACAAATATCTGGCAAAGTCAATGCCAATGCCAGTGCAGACTGCCATCGTCCATCTACAATATTCAGTTCTACTTCTTCAATTCGGTCCAAAAATGTAAAACTGACATCTCCCTGCATTATTTATCCCTCCCTCATATTTACAACCGTCATGTACTATAGTCAGTATATTTTTATTTATGGCATATGTCAATTATTTAATTGACGCATCTTAAAAAAGCAAGTATACTATGTTCGTAAAGGAGATGACTGCTATGAGCTTCGAAAATTATTTTCCACTATGGAATGACTTAAATACAGCACAGAAAAAACTAATTTCAGACAATTTAATCACACGGGATGTAAAAAAAGGAACGATCATTCACAATGGAAACCTGGACTGTACTGGATTATTACTGGTTAAATCCGGGCAGCTTCGAACTTACATACTTTCAGATGAAGGACGGGAGATTACACTTTACCGTCTGTTCGATATGGATATGTGTCTTTTATCCGCCTCATGTATCATGCGGTCTATTCAATTTGAAGTAACCATTGAAGCAGAAAAAGATACGGATCTTTGGATCATCCCTGCTGAAATCTATAAGGGCATCATGAAAGAATCTGCTCCTGTCGCAAACTATACCAATGAGTTAATGGCTACCCGTTTTTCTGATGTCATGTGGCTGATTGAACAGATTATGTGGAAGAGTTTGGATAAGCGTGTTGCTTCATTTCTTTTAGAAGAAACATCCATTGAAGGAACAAATGAACTGAAAATCACTCACGAAACTATCGCAAACCATCTTGGTTCCCACAGGGAAGTTATCACTCGAATGCTTCGATACTTTCAAGGCGAAGGACTCGTCAGACTCTCTCGCGGCAAAATAGCAATCCTTGATTCGAAAAGACTGGAAACACTACAAAGATCATAAAACGTTTTTTTCTCTAAAGAATCCTCCATTTATCAGAATTATGAAAGTCATTCTAATAAATGGGGGATCTTTTTATACTACAATCAAACTATAAAAATATTTTATTTATTTCTAATAATCCATACCACATGCATATGATCTTTCAATCAGTGCATGGTCATTAGCCACTGCATCATAAAAGCGGAATCCACCTGAAAAGTTGTATGTTTCATATCCATTTCCTTCCAAAATACGGCTTGCAATATAACTGCGTAGCCCACTCTGGCATATCAGGTAAACGGGCTTTCCCTTCTCAATTTCATTGATACGTTCCCTTAGTTCATCTACAGGAATGTTTTTGAATCCATCCATATGCCCCCTGTTAAATTCACCTACAGTTCTCACATCCAGCAACACAACACTTTTATCTCTAGAAATCTTATCCATATCTTCCAGATGCCATTGTTTTAAGGTACCTTTTGCTATATTGTCTATCATGAATCCTGCCATATTTACAGGATCCTTGGCAGAGGAATAAGGCGGTGCATATGCGAGATCCAAATCCTTCAGCTGGGTTGCCTTCAGCCCTGCATGAATTGCTGTTGCCAGCACATCAATACGTTTATCAACTCCTTCATATCCAATAATCTGAGCACCAAGCAAACGATAGGTCTCTTTTTCAAAAACCACCTTCATGGTCATCACTTTTCCACCAGGATAGTAACCGGCATGACTCATAGGAGAAAGAATTACTGTATCTACCTCTAATCCTGACTTTTTGGCATTGGTTTCATTGATACCTGTAGTGGCTGCTGTCATATCAAACACTTTTATAACGGAGCTTCCCTGACTGCCCAGGTAACGACTATCACCGCCACAAATATTATCAGCGATGATTCTGCCCTGTTTATTGGCTGGTCCTGCCAAAGAAATCAGCGCATCATTACCCGTAACATAATGTTTTACCTGAACTGCATCACCTGCAGCATAAATATCCGGTACAGAGGTTTCCATTCTGTCATTCACTACAATACTTTCCTTGATGCCAAGTTCCAGACCGGCTTCTTTTGCTAATACTGTGTCTGGTGTGACTCCGATTGCCAGAACTACCATATCAGCCTGAAGGGATGGATTATCTTTCAACAGGACCTCCACTCCGGTGTCTTTTTCTTTAAATCCTTCTACTGTATAGCCCAGTACCAGTTTTATCCCATGTTTTCTCATTTCATTATGGATCATGGATGCCATATCCGGGTCAAAAGGGTTCATCAGCTGCTTAGGCCGCTGGACAATCGTAACATCCATGCCAAGCTCCCTCAAATTTTCTGCCAGTTCCAGACCAATAAAACCACCACCTGCCAATACAGCCGATTTTGGATGATTCTTATTTATATATTCCTTTATCCGAAAAGTGTCTTCTACAGTACGAAGTGTAAAAAGTTTATCAATACCTACTCCGGGAAGTCTCGGCTGTGTTGGCTTTGCACCTGGAGAGAGGATCAGCTTATCATATTTTTCTTCAAATATCTCACCATTCTCTAAATTTTTCACTGAAACCGTTTTACGTTCCGGATGTATGGAGATAACTTCATGATGAATTTTCATGTTAATACGGAAGCGTTTAAAAAAACTCTCTGGTGTCTGTAGTGTAAGTTCTTCCGGGTCTGTGATCACGTCTCCAATATAATATGGAAGTCCACAATTTGCATAGGATATGTATCCGGATCTTTCAAACACAGTAATTTCAGCATGTTCATTCAGTCTGCGTATTCTTGCTGCGGCTGTAGCTCCTCCGGCTACACCTCCTACAATTATTACCTTCATCTTATTTTTCCACCTTTCCTGAGTAAGCTACAATGCCACCGATATTATTTACTTTAGAATATCCCATTCGTTGCAGTATCCCAGTTGCCTGGCGGCTTCGTGAACCGGAATAACAGTATACAAACAGTGGGATATCCTTATTCTTCGCTACAGAAGCAATATTGTCAAGTTGCTGCAACGGCACATTTTTACTTTCTGGTATATGTCCTTCCTGATATTCCTGCGGTGTACGTACATCCAGCAGAACTGCATCATCAGTCCTTTTATATTCTTCTATGCCTTGATTAATATTCGACTGTTTAAAGAGATCAAAAAATCCCATTAGCACACCCCCCCTAAAGCATTTCTAAAATCGCATTCTTAGGTCTCGCCCCTGAAACCTGCTGTACAATCTTCCCATTCTTCATAACCACTAAAGTTGGAATGCTCATAATACTGAACTTATTTGCCAGTTCAGGCTCTTCATCTACATTAATCTTTCCAACTTTAATATCTCTACGCTCACTTGCAATCTCCTCTACAATAGGTACTACCATACGGCAAGGCGCACACCAAGATGCCCAAAAATCTAAAAGAACGGGTTTATCGGAATTCAGTACTTCGTTCTGAAAATTATTTTTATTGATATTAATAGCAGACATTTTACAGTCCTCCTTATCTTTCTCTTTTTGTAGATTTATTATAGTCTTAATTTCATTTATTTTCCGTGATTACATCACCATACCTCATTAACTTAACTTCTTGCCATACCATCTACACTTAATATAACACCTGTAATGTAACTCGCCTCATCTGAAGCAAGAAACACAAACGCGTTGGCAATATCTTCTGGCTGTCCAAGACGACGCAATGGAATTCTTTCAATCATAGGTTCGATAACTTCCTTTGGCACGGCCTTCATCATATCAGTTTCTGTAATTCCAGGTGCAACAGCATTAACACGAATACCTTTAGGTCCTAGTTCTCTTGCTAATGATACAGTCAATCCGTTTACTGCAAACTTCGATGCCGGATAAGCAAACCCACTTGGCTGTCCCGAAATACTCACCATGGAAGAAGTTGAGAGAATGACCCCCTTGCCTCTTGCCACCATACATTCTGCTGCTACACGAGTAGTATTAAATACTCCTTTTACATTTAGATCCATGACTTTATCAAAAGTCTCCTCTGTATAATCCATAAATGAGGTGTTTTCTGAAATCCCTGCATTATTTACCAGTATGTCGACACATCCATATTTTTCAGTTGCCTCTTTAAAAGCCTTTCTGACAGACTCCATGCTTGCCAGATTTGGACTAATTCCAGCAACTATTGCATTGGGATATTTTTCTTTTAATTTATCTACAGCAACATCTGCCGATTCCTGTGAACTTGCTGCCAACACAACTGAAGCACCTTCCTTCAAGAATTTATCAGCTGTAGCAAATCCTATACCACGGCTTCCACCCGTAATGATTGCAACTTTATCTTTTAATCTCATTTAGACTACCTCCTTACTTAGTTTCTAACTACATTATAAGCAAAAGGTAGATTATTTTCTGTGATATCATCACAAAATATCGCAATAAAAAACCCTGTTGCTCACGCACCAGGGTTTTGGTTTATCCATCTGTATTTAACACAAGATTAGGCTTCTATTCAACTTCTGAAAACTGATCTTTTCCAACATTACATAATGGGCATTCAAAATCTTCTGGAACATCCTCCCACTTTGTTCCTGGTGCAATACCACCTTCAGGATAACCTTCCTCTTCATCATATTCCCATCCGCAAACGTCACATACATATTTCATTAGTTTATTCCTCCTTATAAATATATTAATACACAGCATATATTACTGTTGTATCTGAATTATTTTGTAATCTTAGCACGAAAGTCAAGTGTTTTTAGCATTTCCAGAGTCCATGAAGATTGCAGTATGCGTATACTTCTTCTACATATTCTCCATCACAGAGGCAGAAATCCGCAATAGGTTCCTGTCCTGGAATTAGCTGTTTTCTATAAATACCCTGATTTGTATTTAGTGTAATCCATTCAATGAAATGATTATCAAGCATTGGATGTTTTATTTCACCGACCACAACATGTACATGCTGTTTGTCCACTGTATATACAGGTACATGCTTCTCAACAGCAGCATCTGTCACTCCAGCTTTTAACTCATGCATAGCCTCTCCGCAACACATTACTGGTACGCCTTGATCCTTTAACATTTCAATAATGTTTCCACAATGATTGCATACATAATATTTTACTTCCATCTTTTTTATCTTCCTATGTTTAAAATTTAAAATCCAATTGTTTCTATAACTTTCTTCAAAGCATCCGTCGATTCTTAAACTTTAATGCTTCTTTACCAACCGATGCAGAACCAACAAAGCCACAGCCTATCATTACTGCTTTTTTTAATAATCACTTTCTTCTTTGTAATAATCTCCTTCTCTTTAATAGTTCTCTTCACGTATTTCGAAATAACTCTGTGGATGGTTACATACTGGACATATCTCAGGTGCCTTTGTTCCTACCACAACATGTCCACAGTTACGGCATTCCCATACCTTAACTTCACTCTTTTCAAACACCTGTGCAGTTTCAATATTCTTAAGAAGTGCACGATATCTCTCTTCGTGGTGCATCTCAATCTGTTTATTGTCAATAGATAATAGTAATAATTACTATTATTATAATAATCAATATTACTGATTACCTTTTATTTAAAATAATCATTCAATCATCATTTTTTCCGTTCAAAAACATATTCTGCATCTGATGATAAATCAGAGCGGAATGAATAGCCTAGTCTATCAAATTTCTTAATATCCTCAGGATTTTCAATTCTGTTTTCAGCCATGAACCTAACCATTTCACCACGGGCCATCTTAGCATATGTACCTTTTGTCACCAGTTTATCTCCTGATAACTCACAAAATGTAATCGTAATGTATCTATCCTGTCGTGTCAGATATTTTTCTATGCACTTAGAGTATTCTTTCGATGCCAGATTGATTATAATCCTGCTGTTATCAATCACTGAGCGGTATAATAAATCTCCCCAGTACTCATACAGATTTTTTGTTTCTCCTATTCCAACCTTCGCCTGCATTTCCAAACGATAAGGTGTCACACCATCCCTTGGTTTTAGCACACCATAAAATGCAGATATTATTCTCAAATGATTTTGTACATACTCGAATTGACTGTCCTCAAACACGGATGGAGCCATATATTGAAAAGCAATTCCTTCATATGATAAGACAGCTGGGGTAAGTAAATGATAAAGATCCATGTTTTCCAATCTATTGAAGTTCTGTTCTGTAATTTTGTCATTACATTTCCAGATAGTCTTCAGTTCTTCTTTTGACTTACTTTTCAACCAACTTTGTATCTCTGTCGTCTTTTCAATAAATTCAGGCAATCCATCCGGCGCTATGCTGTCAGTATCTGTAATCATCTTTTTAGCAGGGGATAATATTATCTTCATTAATCTAATTCCTTGAGCATATTTTCAGGATCATCTGCAGCCTTGACTTTATCATTTGCCTTTATAATAATCCCCTGTTCATCAATAAGATATGTGGTTCTTACTACTCCCATAGAGACTTTGCCATAATTTTTCTTTTCTTTCCATACATCATATGCTTCAATAACTTTCCGCTCTGGATCTGCTAAAAGTGTAAATGTCAATCCATATTTTTCCTCAAATCTCTTATGAGAGGATACAGAATCCTTACTGACTCCAAGAATAACTGCTCCTTTTTCGGTAAACTGAGGGTATCGCTCAGAAAACCCACATGCCTGTTTCGTGCATCCCGCTGTATTATCCTTGGGATAGAAATATAAAATCACTTTTTTTCCTGTATAATCCGATAATCTATGTATTTTCCCATTTTGATCTGGCAACTCAAAATCCGGTGCCTTAACCCCTACTTCCAACATTATTTATCCCTCCCTTTCTGTATCTTTCTCTTTATTCGCCTTTTTCTTCCTATTCCCGGTAATCATTTTATGACCTGTATATATCGCCATTACCATACATAACATAGAACTTAAAGCAAAGTATTTGTGACTTGATTTTTGCTTTTTATATCCAGTGTAAAAAGTCCCAAGCATTGTGATCAATGCTCCTACTGACCAATATTTATGTGCTTTCATGTAATTCCTCCATTTTTTCAGTGTATTCAATTCTAATTATACGCTACCATATTCCTATGTCAATTTGATAATAGAGCATTCCTATAAATTTTTTCAAAATATCATTGTCAAAACTATGTATTGTTATCCTTTAATTTTTCTTTGAAATAATTGACAAAAAGCTTGCTTTCAGGAGATTACTATTTAATCTCTTTTCCATCTATATATAGTTGAAATTTATCAGGATTATTGACAACATCATAGTCCTTTCCGTATTCTACAGGTCTATATTCGGCTGTCATTACCGATTCCCCGTCTTCAATATCCTCTTTCCATAAATAGATGTTCATATCAATGCTCGTCGCATATCCTCTGTCTGTGGAGAATTTTGTCGAATGAAAAGAGACTTTACAACTTAAAATTGGATAAAAAGGACAAAAAAAAGAAGAGCTGCTTGCTCTTCCCATATAGTAGTAGTAAAATAATATGTCATGCCAGCGCAATATATTACCTAGAATATCGCTATAACAGGAAAGGGGCTGCATTGTGACAGCCCCTAATTTACTTCATCACGTTGTCTACATTCTGAGTGAACTCGTTCCCTGGTTTATTTTAGCATCGGTCTGGATTTTGTTTCATAAAGATAAATTTTGCCACAGAGCGGTCGTATGTTTTAATGTGTCCAAACAGCCAGTCGATTACATTTTTCTGTACAAGTTCACTGAACCGATCTGTTGGTCCTTCATACTCCTGAAGGTATTCATACAGTTCTTGAATTGTCTTTTTAAACTCTTCATGTTTTTCATAATGTTTTTCACGCTCTGGATAACCGGATTTTTCCTGAAGCTTTTCCTCTTCTTTGAAATGAAAGTCAGTATATTCATCCAGATAATCCAGCATTTTGATTGCTTTTACTTTGCTGTCGCCATTTTGACAGGCAGTTACAAAGTTCTGGATACGGTCAATCAATTCTTTGTGCTGTGTATCGATTGTTTTATTTCCTGTTACTAAATTGTCATCAAAGGTAATGTTTAAATCGTAAGTCATAATTTGACCTCCATTTCTTTTATATGTTCTCTTAGGCTCTTTTAATGTCTGGCAGTTTCGTACCTGCATTTTCTGCTTAGTCTTCTACAGGAACGAAAACATCTTTTCCTAATCCGCAGATTGGGCATGTCCAGTCATCTGGAATATCCTCAAATGCAGTTTCTGGAGCGATACCGGCGTCTGGATCTCCTACTGCCGGATCATAAATATATCCACATGGTTCACATTCATATTTTTTCATAGTCATTTTCCATTTTCAATGTCGATTTATTTTTGTTACCAAGTTCCTAGCAATTTTTCTAACACTTTGTTTCTTGTATATCTGTATTATACATGATAATTATTCTTTTGTCAATAATAGTAATTATTATTATTTTTGCACTTAGCATAAACTGATATTTGAATTGCACATTTACATATTGTATATATCATGGGAATAGTTGAATAAAAAAATGAACTCTATTCATTAAAGACAGAGTTGCTGGAAATTATTTCTCTCCAACAACTTTCTTCGTCTTTAAGTCCTTGAAACACAATACTGTCCCATCAGATTCATCCAACTGTTATATTTATTCTTTTCACACACCTTTCGACAAATTTCATTTTCCATCAATACACAGAACATCTTATCATAATCAAATGCCCAAACAGCACCATTCACATGGTTTTCCACTGCTTTCTGATCTATGTACTTTAAACGTGTGACCATTTTTTCAATTTCTCCATTTCTCAAGTTACCGATATTTTTGCAGATAAACCGAAAGAAATTCAACGTTGCATATTCGTCATGCCAATGGAACTCTTCTGGATTGTTTTTAATTTTACTGGCTCGCTGCTGTTCTTTGATTATTTGATCAGCTACACCTTTCATCGAATCTTCGTATCTCATATTACTCACCTACTCTTCCTCAACGCCCAGTGACGGTTTAAATCTTTTATCCTTTGCCTGCGGTACCACGATCTCGTAAAAATAAAATCCTAAATATCCAAGTGCCTGCTTCTTCATTTTATAAAAAGAAGTCCTGCCTATTCCTAGCTCCTGCTGTACTTCCACATCTGTCTTATTATAATGACTGCAAAAACAGGAATGAAGGATTTCACTGAGCATCACACCATTCGGTGCATAGAACTTCACCAGTGTCATTCCACGATAGATCATATCAGACAAGCCATAAATGATCATCAGGTTATTCATTTCCCGGTGCATCTTTGGCACATTCAGCTGATTGTTATAAATGCTCAGATAACTCAATGCATATGCCATATCTTCATTGATTTTCTCCTGGCACTCCATATCCAGTTCTTCCAATACAACTGGTTTTCTAAAATCAGTTTCTGGTAGCTTGTCATCAGTTCTTTAATATCAGTATAATGTCTTAATCCTGTGCATGACTTGCCATATGGAAGGTAATTTCTTTCACTGATTTAATTGCATAATCTCTGTCTGTCATCAGTTTCAAAATCTCCTTATCATCATCACACTAACTGGCGGTCTTTCAGACCAGTTCGCTTTCCCCATGATTTTGATGGGAAGCAATTACTTACTACAACTTGCAGAAGCGGATATCCAAAAGGCATTGTGGGAGCTGCCTTTGCTGACCGAAATCCATCTTCTTATGTAAAACCTGCAGGAATATAAAGGGAAAGTGACTATCCCTGCCGATTAATAATCCAAATAATATCGTCTATACCAATCTCTCCTTATTTTTCAAAGCATCTGTAAAATCGTTTTCTATCATTTGGTTATAAAGTCTCTTCTGCGCCAGTTCATCTGTATAATACGCATAGTCATGATTATAATCTTCCATAACTGTTTCTGCCGCCATAGATGCATAATCATATATGGTAGCTATTGAAAGATTCTTATCTATATTTTTGTAAATACCATATTTAATCTTTATTCCTTTAATCGGAGCATTCTCTACAAACTCATTAATAACATTGTCCATTCTCCGATGATCCAGCTCACAATCATCACTTAATAAGCAGAGAAAAGATGCTTTTTCTTTTCTCACCGGTGCTGCTCAAGTTCATAATGCCTAACTCATCTAATCTTATATCTGAATCCTCACTTGCAAACGCAAACACTATTTTTTCGAATGTATCTGCATTTCCAATTCTTGCACATTTCATACGATAACGCAAAATATCATTACCATTTTTTATCCTGTAATGTATTGTGAACTGTGAGACCAGTTGCAGTTGTTTGCATATATTATTAAAATCCGTAGCAACCAGCATTTTATTTCTGTCTTCTTCAAATACATTGGTCTCTATATACTTTTGTATTACGGTTTCATATGTTTTCTTCTCGTTCATTAATTCATCTAACTCTGTGTTTTCATTTAGATGTCTATAAATCTGAATGTACTGATCTTGACGATTTACGCAATATATACTACTAAACTCATTCCCCAAAATGTTAATAATATCCGTAATCAGCATTTTTCCCCTTACTCTTCATTTACATATCATTTTATTGTAATCCCTTGATCTTTTTCAAAGATACTTTCGCTGTTGTTCCAAAGTTTCCATGTCTCTCTTTCTTTAAAATACAACGAAAAGTGAACTCTTATGTACTTGAAGAATCTGAAATACGATTCCTCCCTGTAAATATCAATCTGTTCCACAAAGCAAGTGACATGCTCCCACCACTTAAATCTTACGATTTTGAAGTGGGGGCTTCCTGCTC